>Ga0160443_100067_pt1 | contig 202992 bp, 167 predicted proteins | sample HID1972I_E1MG_FD_108244 | JGI IMG/M metagenome (GOLD analysis project Ga0160443, IMG submission 108244) | Enriched pill bug-associated microbial communities from UW Madison campus, WI, USA - HID1972I_E1 MG | ecosystem: Host-associated > Arthropoda: Insects > Digestive system > Unclassified ... | reverse complement strand
TTAGTTGGGGGCGTCCTTCTCTGACAACGTCCCCTGCCGCCCGCATCTGGAGCCGAAAGAAGCAAGAGACAGGTTAACCTGACGCCGCTCTCTGGTCAGGCACGCGCCGATCAACTCGAATTCAGACATCCATGGCTGCGGCAGATCCGAACTCCCATTCCGCTCTTGTCGATCGGCACGCAAGGCATCTGCTGCTGTGGACCGGTCCTCTCGTGCTGCTGTTCGGGCGATCCGCTTTCGCCGTCGCCGCGCAAGGCATGGTCGCAGCGATCTATGCGATGCACGGATCGACGTCTGCCTGGAAAGACGCCGAGGCATGGCTTCCTGTCTATGGGACCCTGATCGACGCAGGCTGCCTCGCATTGCTCTGGCGGCTGACCCGGCACGAGGGCATCAGGCTGTTCGATCTGATCGGCTTCGACCGCAACCGGCTCGGCCGCGATGTCCTGCTCGGCCTCGCACTGATCCCGCCCTGTCTTCTCTTCATCTTCGGCGGCGTCGCGGCCAGCAGCCTTCTGGTTTACGGCAGCATCGGTAGCCCGCAGTTCGGCCAACCGCTGCCATTCGTCGCCGCACTCTACGCCGTGCTGGTCTGGCCGATCGTCTGGGGTTTCACCGAGCAGATGACCTACAACGGATATCTCGTCCCGCGGATTCAGGTTCTCTCTGGGAGCACCGGGATTTCCATTGCTGTCGTGGCATTCGCATGGTCCTTCCAGCACGTCGTCATGCCGCTGACGTTCGATCCGGACTTCATGTTGCATCGATTCCTGTCGTCGATCCCGAATACGGTTTTCATGATCGCCGTCTACCTGCGCATGCGGCGCCTTCTGCCGCTGGCGATCGCCCACTGGTTGATGGACGGCGCGTCGGCCCTGTTTTCTTTCTGAGACGGCGTCGACCGCGACCGAACCGGCGTCGCTTCACCAGCGCCCGGCCCGCACACAGGCCACCAAAGCAAAACCCGCTCGGGCAAGTGAATCTGACCCCGCTTTCAGTTCTCATCTCCCCGCTCGAGATAGCGCGCCGCCTCTTCCTCGTACACCTCGTAGCCCGGTGCCAGGTGCGGCAGCAGCAGGCGCAGCCAGGCACGGGTGGCCAAGCGCATCTCGCGCGCACAGCCGCCGGCGCGTGCAGCGGTGAGGTCTCCTGCGTCCACCATGCCGGAAAACCCGGCCGGATCGGTCCCATAGATCAAGCACTGCAGGTTGAAGTAACGCTGCTCGCCAAGCGCATGTTCGGCGGCATAGGCATCCAGGTTGTAGGCACCGGTGCTGCGCGACAGCATCCAGTTCGCCGCCATGCGCAGGTTGTCGGTCACCTCAACCGCGGTTTCATCCAGGCCGGCGAAGCGCAGCATCAGGATCGCGGCAAGCTGGTCCACCGCATCCTCCTGGCGACCGGTGACCGGCAGGTCCAGCAGGTGCACCAGCGCGTGGCCGGTTTCGTGCAGCACGATGAAGCGCACGTTGGCGCGCACGTAACGCAGCGGATGGTCCTCGCCCAGTCCGTTGTTGCGCTGCTGCTCCTGGCCCCGTTCGTACAGCGTTCTCAGGGTCTCGTAGCACAGCACCACCTCGGCCTCGGCCGGCCGGTAGAAGGCGCCGAACTCGCCGCATTCGGCGGTTACGTAGCGCAGGCGTCGCGGCAGCGCGAACATGCCGTCGATCGTCTGCACCTCCGGCAACCGGCGCAGCAGGTCGACCTCGCTCACGCGCGCGTAGATCCGCTGCAGATCGGGCGACTTCGGCGCCGCGTAGGCGTATTCGAACGCAGGCGCCGCGGGCCTCGCCGCCTGGGCCGCGGATGGGTGCCGGGCGCGCACCACCGCGCGCGACAACGGGTGGATCAGCCGCTGATGCACGGTCCCGCGTGCATTACCGTTGGCCGCAGGGCCCGGCACGCCGGCGCAGCCGGACGTGGCCGCCGCGAGCGCGATCAGCAGAGCGTAAACCGGGGTCAGATTCTGAAGTATCCCCACGTTTTCGTTAGTGAGATCAGTTAGTTACCATCAAGGATTATCAAAGGGGCGGAGACAATGGCAAGAGGATTTAATTACCTCCGTCCCCTTTAGTCGTCCCCTTTAGTCGTTCCGCTGCTGCAGGCGGATCAGGTTGCCGGCCGGGTCGCGCAGCGCGCAGTCGCGGATGCCGTAGGGCTGGTCGGTCGGCTCCTCGACCACTTCCACGTCCTGCGCCTGCAAGCGCCCGAATGCGGCGTCGACATCCGCGGTGGCCAGCAGGATCGTGCCGAAGGTGCCCTTGGCCATCATCTCGGCGATGGTGCGCCGCTCGTCCTCACTGAGCCCGGGCGTGGCCGAGGGCGGGTACAGGACGATGGCCGTGCCCGGCTGCGCCGGCGGGCCGACGGTGATCCAGCGCAGGCCGTTGTAGCCCACGTCCTGCCGGACCTCGAATCCAAGGACGTCGCGGTAGAAGGCCAGCGATGCCTCCGGGTCGGTGTGCGGCAGGAAGCTGGCGTGGATGGTGATGGCGGCGGATGCGGTCATGCGGTCGATCTCCGGCGGGAAGGGGCCGTCATGCTAGGTCCGGGGCCGCGACCGGCGCTTCTCGATTCCTGACCGGTCGCGTGACTTGGCGCGCAACGCACGCCGGCATCCCCCTGGTGGCCCCGGCCGCTTGCCTTCGGTACGCGCCGGGCGACATGCCCACCAATTCGGCGAAGCGGGTGCTGAAGGTGCCCAGCGAACCGCAGCCGACGGCGAAGCAGACCTCGGTGACACCGAGGTCGCCACGGCGCAGCAGCGCCATCGCCCGCTCGATGCGGCGCGTCATCAGATAGGCATAGACCGATTCGCCATACGCCGCCTTGAACTGGCGGCTGAGATGCCCCGCGGACATCCCCGCCGCGGCAGCCAGCGCCCCCACGTCCAGCGGCCTGGCGTACTCCCGGTCGATCCGGTCGCGCACCCGCCGCAGGCGAGCGAGGTCGCGCAGATGAAGCGAGGCGGAGCCAGCGGTCATGCAGTGATGGTCTCTCCGGGAGTCGGTTGATTCAAGTCATCGGCGCGTGCGAGATGGTGCGGTGGATCAATCGATCAAAGGGGACCGGGGTAACAAGCTCACTTACCTACTTCCGCCCCTTTTGCTCTCCTTTTGCTCTGCGCCCACATGGCGCAGGAGAAAGCATTGGGCGGTCCGCGCTTCCAGGCCATGGTGGACAAGACCCTGAAGCACCCTGCGAGTGTCAGGCCAAGGGGGGACGGCCGCGACGTGAACTCACGACGAACATGGCGACGGATTAATTTCCTCCGTCCCCTTTTATTCCGAACCGCCCTGCGAGCGTCAGGCCAAGGGGACGGCCGCGACGTGAAGTCGCGACAAACATGGCGGCGGATTAATTCCCTCCGTCCCCATTCTGCTGTCCCCCTTTTTGCTGTCCCTGACACCATTTTCTCACTGACACCTACTTCTCAACCCAACTTAAGGAGCGAGTACTCCAATCTCTGCCCGTGAATTGCCCTCTTCTGTGCCAAATAAGCGCCAAGCTCAGTGCTTAAAGTGGCAGCTCGCTCCTCGTCCACTTCAGATATCTCTGAAAGCCGATTCCCCATACCCCCCAAGGAAGTTCCCAATCGCAAACCTGCGTTGGAAAGAAGCAGCCACCTGTCGTGAATAGGTGACCTCTCGTCAACATCTGTCCTTACTACGAGCACAGAGCAAAGGGGGGGCGTCTGGTCGGACATTGCATGCCAAGCCCGCTCCAAATCTTCCTGTGTGACACCACGCATGGCTTTTGCACTGGTAAGAATTCGCAGCTCGCAATCCGGCACCTCCGCACCAAACCTCATAACAAACCAGAGATCCGAAGGGCTAAAGAATGGATCACAAAGCACTGCGTCCGACACGCCCTCGGAACGAGCGCTTAGCCAATCAAAAATGAATCCAACGCCATCGTCCGCGGCCCCTGGCCGCATGAGTAGTCCCGGCGAGTTGTCTGGGACTTGAAAAACAGACAGCACCTCTTTGCCAGCAACCTGACTGATCACGCTCACCGCGAGCTCTGTCGAAAGCAAAATCGCCTCAATGAGGGGCGTCAGCTTGGCCTGGACATCTGCAGACCTATTCAACTTACGAGACAGATTCTCCACATACCAGCTTAGAACAGGGAACGCGTCATGCAGGTCCCAATTCCCAGAAACTTCAACGTAGCGGTCCAAACGCTCTGGCGCCAAAGGAGCAGACTTACCCGAAACCAGAGACCCTACTGCTTTCCATGCAGCGGACGGAAGTACGTCATTTCTCATGTCAGCGGACTGGCACTCATCACTCCGAGGACTGGAAATCGCCCGCTTGGTCCGATTGATCTCTGCATGGACACGCAATGCTTCACGAGCAGATCGGCGCGCCGGATCATCGTCACTCGACTGAACAAATGAGTCTGCAAACTTCGGATCAATCATCTCCGCGATATTTACAATCCTTCTACGATATTCCTCTGCATCCTTCAAATTACCAAGCTCAAAGGTTACTGCGAATGCAGTATTCAGCGCGATCCTAGCAGCAGGCGGGTCCAATACCTTGGCGATCTCGGCAAAGCTCTGTGTTCGCCAGAACCTGTCGTACGCGGACGGCAGAGATTGAATCTCGTCCTGCATACTCTCAAGAATCTTCTTTCGATCGACCCGGTACTTCTCAGGCATGCAATCCGCGATCTCCATCCGCACCAAGAGGCGATCCGATTCGTTGCTCAATGCATCCGCAGATTGGAGCAGTTCCTGCCAATCCGACACCTTTGAATCAGTCAAACACTGAAGACGGGCGAGCGCCACGATCTTGTATCCTTCGTGACGTATATTTTCCCGGTCAGGAAGGCGCTCCTCTACGATCTTCTCCAAGCGGGCTTTCACATCCGCGCGCTGGTGGCCCGCTACCTTGAGCTTACTCTGCTTGCTTGAAAGTGCTTTGCAAAGCGAGGCCACGGACTGATAAATAAAGGAGTCCGTCCTCATCTGGCTTATTAGCTGCAGAACGTCCTTCGCCTCTTCGAGAGTGACAGACAGTTGCTCATCATCGCCGGACCAATGATCGCCCTCACTAACCTTCCTGAGAATTACGCAAACAGTGGATGAAAGCATGTCATCACGGGAGATTCGATCAAGACCATCAAGCATCTCAAAGCTGGAGCTCCCTCGTGAAAGATAGTACGGAGTAAAAGCGAAACGTCTGCATTCCGCATACTTCCAAGACTCGACTGGGCAACTATCGATTGTGGGTCCGACGTAGTCGGAAAGAATCCTCCGACACAGATCTACTTTCTGTTCACACCAAGCTTTTGTTGCGAGATCGCTGACGTGGGCAACCTTAGACACGACATCATCAAGACAGTCGCAAAGTCGCGCGAATCTCGAAACGAAACCCTCGTCAAGCACATCAAACTTTAACAGACCTCGAAACCCTCGCAACAGAAGAGACAGGCAGGTGCGAACAGTACGCGAAGCAGATGGGACGCCAATCGCCAGCGCGGATTGCGAGATCCTGGTTCTTTCATACAACGCCTCCGCCTGGACCGGATCCGATGCCGCGACGACTGGAACTAGCGAGTACAACGCATCCACGCGCTCTGCTGAGTCTGAGAGGTCGTCCGCTGCAGCCAAGGCATAGCATAATGCCTTGCTGGTAGCAGATCCGAGATATTTGACTTGATGCTTAACCAAGGCCAGTCCCATGGCGCATGTCCAATTTCCGTACGGACATGACAGAACAAGTTCTTCCATGTGTTCAATCCATGCGCGGGGGTACTCGCTTACTGGCACAACGCGAATGGCGCCTCGAAGGCAATCAACTCTGGACTCTACACAAGACATCGCATCGAGCAGAGATGAAAATGTGTCTACTAAACTTGACGGGCCTCGTGAGCTCACGATAGACCTAGCCACGAGCTTTAGAGCAGCATCTCTCGAAAGCTGCGTATTTAGGCCCACAGCTAGTGCGCATGCCGACTCAGGGTCCCTCTTCGCCATTGCAACCAACGCGCCCTTAAGAGGCTCAAAATGCGCTGCTGTCGCACGCTGCAAGGCCGCGATCTGCTTGTTGAGCTCCTCGTACACTAACTTAGAGACACCATACTCTTGATCGATGAGCCCTTCTTCGTCCACATCGGAGATCAAGTCATACATGATAGACAATGATTCAACCTTGATCTCAGGGAGATCAATGTCCATTACCGCATCGAAAGCCCGAATAACTCGATCTACAGCAGCCGACCTTGAAGTCTTCATCTGCGCACGTGCAATGTTCATTTGCACTCGCACATAGTCTGAAGTCGAACCTGAGCTAGCGACCAGCCCAAGCTGGGAGTCGATCCTCGCTATCAGATCGCTGGTGAGCTCTTGGTCGCCACCTCGACCTAATCCTTGGGTCAGGTCTGCGAAATCCTTCATTTTCGGGACGTATGAGATACTCCCAACTAGCTCATTCAGAGCAAGATCAACCATGCCCAAACACGGCCCGTTTTGTGACTCCAGCTGAATTGCACTGCGTAGAAAATATATTCTCCTTGCTGGCTCCATTGGCGCAATGAGCTTGCTGACCGCCCGGACGTCAAACTTCTCATAAAAGTCGGCAACGACTGCCACCAAAGTCCTTAGCCTCTCATCAGTGATCTGGCCACTTGTCTTTTCAAGTATTGCCTCTGAATTCTCAGATCCGCTTGCCGCCGCGTTGATAGAGAGCTTGGCTAATGCTTGGTTACGAGACGACCCCCTATCGCCATGCTGCAAAGGCTTATCGAGTATGGTTATAGCGAGATCTGGATCAAACGCTGCGACGTTCTCCGCTAGACGCTCAGCCTCCTCAAGCGATTCACTCAGATCTACGAGATCACTGAGCTCGCGGATGTGGGCTGCCACCTTTTCGTCGAGCTGCCCACCCATCTCTTTTACGCCACGACCATAAGCCGCTAACATGCGAAGTCGTGCCTCCGTACTTGCGGCCTGCGATGCAAGGTCCAAGGCGCGATCCGCCTGGCCGAGCGCGACGAGCGCTGATACCTGCGCCTGACACTCCGATGCCACCGCCAAGTCTTGGAATATGCTTCTCTGCAAGGAGAACTGAAACAGTTCTCTGGCCTTGTTTAACTCTGCCGCACTCCTGGCGCCTAATCCGGCCCGCGCACGCAGTCTTGCGAGAGACTTGGTGCTACTGAGAAGCTTCCGGTAATGCTCTGGCTGAAGTAGATCAATTATCGCCTGCTGATTCTGCTGCGCTTGCATGTACGACGGAAGAAATTCAATAGCGTCAGCAGCCTCGGGGGCTTTAGTCAGATGATCGATCTGCGTTTCAAAAATCTTCGACTTGAGCTGATCCAGCTTGCGCTCCGCGGCTCTCCGATGAGTTTCTGACTGAAACCGAAGTATTCCGGATTCGTCCACGTGAACGAACGAGCATGACCCAAGCATGCTCGTAACATCGGATTGATCGAGGGAAAATATCCTACACAGCGATTCTATGCTCAAAGCCTGCCGCGAAAATGCCAATGCGGCCAAAGCGGTGATCTGACTATCCCCGAGGTTTTCCGCAACACCAACCTCTATCTCTATAAATCCGAGATAGCTGTCAGGATCCGCAGCTAGAACGGATGATAGAGTTTTGCCGGATGCAAGCATTCTTTGCACCGCAGCAAGGCGACCAGGTAGACCGCTACAGAGACGATGTATGGCCTTAAGTTCATCCGGGCCCAGCTGCATGCCGCTAAATATCAGCTCAGCCTCTTGAGGCGAGAACTCGGGGATAACGTAACTTTTGGATGCAACCTTCCCGATCAGTGGCGAGAATCTTTCTGATGTCCCTACAACTATGAGACGAAATCCGTCCACCCCTAAGGGAAGCACTTCGCTAAAAATCTCTTCGAAGACTCCGCGCTCTCCCGGCGGTATCTGCTGAAGTCCGTCAACAACAAAATAGACGGTCTGCTTCGACTTCCTTCGCCGTAGCGCGAGGAGCAGAGATCTGTACTCGGATTCGTCGACACCCATGCCGCTCGACAGTTCGACGCCAAGATAGGCGGCAAACTGTTCGGCAAGTACTATTCTTAAATAATCTGGACTGTAAGAGATCTTACTTGATGGGCGGACGAACAATGAGAAAGTGCTCGGCTGATACGCGTCTCGGAACTGCTCCAGAAGTGTTGTGGACCCGCAGCCCGACTCGCCCTCGACGAAAATAACCGCATGTTGAAGCTTCGCGAGAGTTGTTAGTAGATGATCGCGCGCGACCAAATTCCCTTTGCCCTCGTCTGTCAGCACCATACCTTCCCCCAAAGTAGGCCTACATGTTCCGCCGATACTCCCCCCCCACCTCATACAGGGCATGACTAATCTGCCCAAGTGAGTGGGTCTTCACCGCCTCCACCAGCGCCTCGAACACATTCCCCCGTCGCCGCGCCGTGTCCTGAAGATACGCCAGTCCGTGCCCGTCGTGCACCTCGCCCTCGACCGTGGCGTCTTCCACCACGTGCCCATGCCCGGTCTCGCCCTCCGGCGCCAGTGAATTCCGCCCCGCTTGCCACGCATGCACGTTGGCGATCTGCTGCCCCTTCTCTTCCTCGGTGCTGCGAATCAGCTCGATCTCGGTCGCCACCTCCCCGCCGTGCTCCTTGGGCAGGAACATGTTCACGCCCACCAGCGGCAGGCTGCCGTCGTGCTTCTTGTGCTCGTAATACAGGCTTTCTTCCTGGATCTTGCCGCGCTGGTACATGGTGTCCATGGCGCCGAGCACGCCGCCGCGCTCGCTGATGGCCTCGAATTCCCTGTAGACGGCCTCTTCCACCAGATCGGTGAGGTAGTCCACGGCGAAGCTGCCCTGCCAGGGGTTCTCGATGAAGTTGAGGCCCAGCTCCTTGTTGATGATCATCTGGATGGCCACGGCGCGGCGCACGCTTTCCTCGGTGGGCGTGGTGATGGCCTCGTCGTAGGCGTTGGTGTGCAGGCTGTTGCAGTTGTCGAACAGGGCGTACAGGGCCTGCAGCGTGGTGCGGATGTCGTTGAACTGGATTTCCTGCGCGTGCAGGCTGCGGCCGCTGGTCTGGATGTGGTACTTCATCATCTGGCTGCGTTCGTTGGCGCCGTAGCGCTCGCGCATGGCGCGGGCCCAGATGCGGCGGGCGACGCGGCCGATGACGGTGTATTCCGGGTCCATGCCGTTGGAGAAGAAGAACGACAGGTTGGGCGCGAAGTCGTCGATCTTCATGCCGCGGGCGAGGTAGTACTCGACGATGGTGAAGCCGTTGCTCAGGGTGAAGGCGAGCTGGCTGATCGGGTTCGCGCCGGCCTCGGCGATGTGGTAGCCGGAGATCGACACCGAGTAGAAGTTGCGGACCTTGTTGTCGACGAAGTACTGCTGGATGTCACCCATCATCCGCAGCGCGAACTCGGTGCTGAAGATGCAGGTGTTCTGGGCCTGGTCCTCCTTGAGGATGTCGGCCTGCACGGTGCCGCGCACGGTGGAGAGGGTTTCGGCCTTGATGCGGGCGTAGGTCCCGGCGTCGACCAGCTGGTCGCCGGTCATGCCGAGGAAGGCCAGGCCGAGGCCGTCGTTGGTCGGCGGGAGGTCGCCGTGGTACTTCGGGCGCTCGCGGCCTTCGAAGAAGGCGTCGATCTTGCGCTGCGCCTCGGTCCAGCGGGCGTCGTCCTGCTTCAGGTATTTCTCGACCTGCTGGTCGATGGCGGTGTTCATGAATAGCGCGAGGATCATCGGCGCGGGGCCGTTGATGGTCATCGAGACGCTGGTGGTGGGCGCGCACAGGTCGAAGCCGGAGTAGAGCTTCTTCATGTCGTCCAGCGTGGGGATGTTGACGCCGGAGTTGCCGATCTTGCCGTAGATGTCGGGGCGCGGCGCGGGGTCTTCGCCGTAGAGGGTGACGCTGTCGAAGGCGGTGGACAGGCGCGCGGCGGGCTGGCCGACGCTGAGGTAGTGGAAGCGGCGGTTGGTGCGCTCGGGCGTGCCCTCGCCGGCGAACATGCGGATGGGGTCTTCGCCGGTGCGGCGGTAGGGGTAGACGCCGCCGGTGTAGGGGTAGCTGCCGGGGAGGTTTTCCTTGCCGAGGAAGGTGAGCAGTTCGCCCCAGCTCTTGTAGGTGGGCGCGGCAATCTTGGGGATGGGCTGGTGGCTGAGGGATTGGCGGTAGTTCTCGACGCGGATGGCCTTGTCGCGGACCTGGTATTCGGTGGCTTCGTCGGTGATGGATTTGAGGCGGGTGGGCCAGTCGCGGAGGTTGCGGAGGTTGTCGCTGGTGAGGGATTGGACGGCGTCGTTGTAGCGTTGGCGGAGGGTGAGGAGGGAGAGGTCTGCGCGAAAAGCGCCCCCACCCGCGCCTTCGGCGCGACCTCCCCCGTGAACGGGGGAGGTGCCTTTTGCTCCCTCCCCCGCTTGCGGGGGAGGGTTGGGGTGGGGGGCAGTCGCGGCCGGCTTGCCCCCATCCCGGCCTTCCCCCGCAAGCGGGGGAAGGAGCAGGTCGGTGGAGTCGTAGAGGTCGAGGGGCTTCGGGAGCCTGGGGTCTTCGAGTTCCTGCAGGACTTGCCAGAAGGACTGGGCGCGGTCGGCGGCTTCGGCCTGCTTTTCGATGCTGGCGTTGATCGCCCTGCCCTGTTCGGCGATCTCGGCCAGGTAGCGCACGCGGCTGCCGGGGATCAGGACGGTGGCGCGGGGTTCCTTGAGGGTGACGTCGAGCGCGGGATTGAAATCGCAGCGCACGTCGCTTGTGGGAGCGGCTTCAGCCGCGACTCCCATACCCCGCGTCGCGGCTGAAGCCGCTCCCACGGAGGCGCTGTCGAGGCGCGGTTTTTCGCGCAGCAGGCGGCAGAGGTTGGCGAACATCCAGCTGATGCCGGGGTCGTTGAACTGGCTGGCGATGGTGGGATAGACGGGGACGTCCTCGTCCTTCACCTGGAACGCGGCGCGGTTGCGCTTCCACTGCTTGCGCACGTCGCGCAGGGCGTCCTCGGCGCCGCGCTTGTCGTACTTGTTGAGCACGATCAGTTCGGCGAAGTCGATCATGTCGATCTTCTCGAGCTGGCTGGCGGCGCCGTAGTCGCTGGTCATGACGTACATCGGGAAGTCGACGAGGTCGACGATCTCCGAGTCGCTCTGGCCGATGCCGGCGGTCTCGACGATGACGAGGTCGTAGCCCAGGCCCTTGAGGAAGGCGATGCAGTCCTTGAGCACGGCGTTGGTGGCGACGTTCTGCCGGCGCGTGGCCATCGAGCGCATGTAGACGCGGTGGCTGCGCAGGGAGTTCATGCGGATGCGGTCGCCCAGCAGCGCGCCGCCGCTGCGGCGGCGGGTCGGGTCCACCGACACCACCGCGATGCGCATCCGCGGGAAGCTGGCGAGGAAGCGGTTGAGCAGTTCGTCGGTGACGGAGGACTTGCCGGCGCCGCCGGTGCCTGTGATTCCCACGACTGGCGTCGCGGGGATCAGGGAGTCGGGAGTCGGGAATCGGGAATCGGGAGAGCGGGAAGTCCAGCCTTTCCGCAGCAAGACAAGTTCCGGTTCGGAGAATGTGCCGTCTTCGATCGCGCTGAGCATGCGACCGACGCCGATTTCGTCGTCGACTCCGGGATGGCCGGGCTTTTCCGACTCCCGATTCCCGACTCCCGATTCCCGGTTGCGCGCTACGCGCGCAACCACGTCCTCGATCATTTCCACCAGGCCCATCTTCATGCCGTCGTTGGGATGGTAGATGCGCTCGACGCCATAGGCTTCGAGTTCGCGGATCTCCTCGGGCGTGATCGTGCCGCCGCCGCCGCCGAAGACGCGGATGTGCGGGGCGCCCTTCTCGCGCAACATGTCGACCATGTACTTGAAGTACTCGACGTGCCCACCCTGGTAGCTGGACAGGGCAATGGCATCGGCGTCTTCCTGCAGTGCGGCGCGGACCACGTCCTCGACGCTGCGGTTGTGGCCGAGGTGGATCACTTCCGCACCCTGCGCCTGGATCAGGCGGCGCATGATGTTGATCGCGGCGTCGTGGCCGTCGAACAGGCTGGCGGCGGTGACGAAGCGCAGCGGGGTGGCGTCCGGCTTGCGTTCCGGGAGTCGGTTGGCTGGCGTGCCCATGGCGCGCTCCGGCATGATTTCAGATGTGACCGATTGTAGCGCGGGGGTGGCGGTCGGCTTTCGGGGGCGGGCTTTGCGGCCGGGTATCTGCAAGAAGAAGGCCCGACGGCACTCCGGTGTTTGGCCCAAGGCGCATGGACGGTACCGGGTGTTGGGTCAGAGGCATTAATGTGCCTTCGGCGCGCCCCATCCGCCTTCGGCACCCTTCGACAAGCCCAGGCCAGGCTCTTCCCCAGCTTTGCGGGGGAAGGAACAGCTTGGAAGGACAGCATCGGCGGAGGAATGCGACACTGGAAGCCGACCACGCCTTTCCCGACAACACCGCCGCCCCTGCGGCCGACCACCCGCCCGAGTCCATGAAGAAGCGCATCAAACGCATCGTCGCCTGGGGCCTGTTCTCGCTGGTCGCGCTGGTCGCCAGCGGCATCCTGCTCGCAGACCACCTGATGCCGCCAGCGACCGGCGACAAGAGCCATGCCCTGCCAATCGTGCCCGGCCAGACGGCGCTGGACCGCGAGCTGGAGCCGCTGCTGGCGCGCAATCCCGGCAAGACCGGCGCGATCATGCTGCCCGACGGGATCGACGCCTTCGCCGCGCGCGCGATCTCCGCGCGGCAGGCCGGGCGCAGCCTCGACCTGCAGTACTACATCTGGCACGACGACCTCACCGGCCACCTGCTGATGCACGAGGCCTGGAAGGCCGCCGAGCGCGGCGTGCGCGTGCGGCTGCTGCTTGACGACATCAACACGGCCGGCATGGATGCGTCGCTGCTGGCGCTGGATTCGCACGGGAACATCGAGATCCGCGTCTACAACCCGTTCCGCAACCGCGACGGCGTGGCGCGCGTGCTGGAGATGGTGCAGCGGATGTTCAGCGTGACCTACCGCATGCACAACAAGGCCTGGATCGCCGACGGGCAGGTCGCAATCGTCGGCGGGCGCAACATCGGCGTCGAATACTTCGACGCACACGGCGAGACCAACTTCCGCGACCTCGACGTGCTGCTGTTCGGTCCCGCGGTGGAACAGGCCAGCGCGATCTTCGACGCGTTCTGGAACAGCGAGGCGGTGGTGCCGATCGCCCAGCTCAACCGCAAGCCCAGGCACAGGCTCGAGGCGGTGCTCGCCTCGATCAGGGAGGAGGCGCTCGGCGAGTCCGCGCGGCGCTACCTCGACAAGGTGGAGATGTCGCCGAGCGTGCGCGCCTACTTCGCGCAGGAGCTGACGCCGCACTGGAGCGAGCGCATCCGCGTGCTGTCCGACCCGCCGCTGAAGTGGAAGACCGACGCGCGCGCGGAAGGCCTGGTGACGAACCTCATCGAGGTCATCGGCGCGGCGGAGCACAAGGCGCTGATGATCTCGCCCTATTTCGTGCCCGGCAACGAGGGCGTGACCGAGTTCGCGCGCCTGGTGCGCGAGCGCGGCGCGCACGTCGGGGTGATCACCAATTCGCTCGCCGCCAACGACGTGGTCGCGGTGCACGGCGGCTACGCCAAGTACCGCAAGGCCCTGCTGCAGACCGGGGTGAAGCTGTACGAAATGCGGCCGCAGGCCGTTTCGTCGGACGCCAGCCTGTTCGGCAGCAGCGGCGCCAGCCTGCACACCAAGGCGTTCGTGGTCGACGATCGCCACGGCTTCATCGGCTCGTTCAACATCGATCCGCGTTCGATCGACCTCAATACCGAGATGGGCGTGCTGTTCGACGACCGGCCGCTGGCCGAGGCCCTGCGCGGGGAATACCTGCGGCTGTCGGGACCGGAGAAGAGCTACTGGGTGTACCTCGACGACGAGGACCGCCTGCGCTGGCTGGACCGGGCGGTCGATCCGCCGACGATCCTCGACCACGAGCCGGAATCCTCCCTCGGGCAGCGCACGCTGGCGCGCATGGTGCGCTGGCTGCCGGTGGAATCGCAGCTCTAGCCTCCTGCGCTGTCCGAAACTGTCATCCCGAGCGCAGCGAACCTCCCGCGCTGGAAAGATGTCATCCCGAGCGCAGCGAGGGATCTTGTTCGATGCGCGCGATGCGGCGAGATCCCTCGCTGCGCTCGGGATGACAACATGGGGCGCCTCGGCCGCTTCCGCGCCGCGCGGTTCGCCCTCGTCCACGTCACGGGCTTTTCGCGGACGAGGGGCGTAGAATGCCGCGCCTGTCACGCACCCTCGCCCGCTTCCGGGCCGACTTCCCAGCCTAATCAACCACTTGCCACCTGATCCGAGGCCCCGCACGCAGCACGCGCGGCGCCCGCGACGGAGTTTTATCCATGATCTTCGAACAGCTCGGTGCCTACGGCCATGAACAGGTCGTGTTCTGCCACAACAAGGACGTGGGCCTGAAGGCCATCATCGCGATCCACAACACCGTGCTCGGCCCAGCGCTGGGCGGCACCCGGATGTGGCCGTACAAGACCGAGCAGGACGCGCTGGACGACGTGCTGCGCCTCTCGCGCGGCATGACCTACAAGAACGCGGTCGCCGGACTGAACCTCGGCGGCGGCAAGGCGGTGATCATCGGCGATCCGGCGACCGACAAGTCCGAGGCGCTGTTCCGCGCGTTCGGACAGTTCGTCGATTCGCAGGGCGGGCGCTACATCACCGCCGAGGACGTCGGCATCGACGTCAACGACATGGAATACGTCTACCGCGAGACCCAGTTCGTCACCGGCGTGCACCAGGTGCACGGCGGCTCCGGCGATCCCTCGCCGTTCACCGCCTACGGCTCGCTGCAGGGCCTCATGGCGACGCTGAACAAGAAGTTCGGCGACGAGGAGGTCGGCAAGTACACCTACGCCGTGCAGGGCCTGGGCCACGTCGGCATGGAGTTCGCGAAGCTGCTCAAGGAGCGCGGCGCGAAGCTCTTCGTCACCGACATCAACAAGACGCTGGTCGAGCGCGCGGTCTCCGAACTCGGCGCCGAGGCCGTGGGGCTGGACGAGATCTACGACGTCGACGCCGACGTCTACTCGCCCTGCGCGCTCGGCGGCACGATCAACGAGGACACCCTGCCCCGCCTGAAGGCGAAGGTGATCTGCGGCGCAGCCAACAACCAGCTGGCCAACAACGCGATCGGCGACGAAGTGGCCAAGCGCGGCATCCTGTACGCGCCGGACTACGCGGTGAACGCCGGCGGCGTGATGAACATCTCGCTGGAGATCGACGGCTACAACCGCGAGCGCGCGATGCGGATGATGCGCACGATCTACCACAACCTCACGCGCATCTTCGAGATCTCCGAGCGCGACGGCATTCCGACCTACCAGGCGGCGGATCGGCTCGCGGAAGAGCGCATCGAGACCATCGGCCGGCTCAAGCTGCCGATGGGTCGCAGCACGCCGCGGTTCCAGGGGCGGGTGCGGGGGCTCTGAACCGGCTCGACTCCTGGCTCTCGACCCAGGCCATGAAACGCCGTCATTCCCGCGAACGCGGGAGTAAGTATCCCCGGCAAAGCCGGCGGCTTTAACGATCGCTGGCCCCTCAAAAGGGCCTTTCCATGATCGGAAGAGCAAAAGCCATCGTCATCCCCGCGAAGCGCTTCACAACAGCCAAAGGCTGGTCAAGCGGGGATCCATTCTGCTCCAGGCAAAGACACTGGATCCCCGCTTTCGCGGGGATGACGACTTCTTCAGCATCGCAACGCCATAAAATCGACCGCCGTATAGGTCAAACCTTGGGCAGTCCCGGCAGAGCCGGGGGATTTCCCGCAGGACCAATGACGGCGCTAGGCGGATGCCCTTTCGGGTCCGAGCCATGATTGCAACGGGGCCTCGGCCACGTTGTAACATGTGAAACCATATTCCTGGAGAGGACGGCATGCGGACATTCCCGCTGGGCGAGGAGCTCGACGCGCTGCGCGAGGCGGTGCGCCGCTTCGCCGAGGCCGAGGTCGCGCCGCGCGCCGAGGCCATCGACCACGAGAACGCCTTCCCGCAGGACCTGTGGCCCAAGCTCGGCGAGCTGGGCCTGCTCGGCATGACCGTCCCCGCCGAGTTCGGCGGCAGCGAGATGGGCTACCTCGCCCACCTCGTGGCGATGGAAGAAATCTCGCGCGCCTCCGGGTCGGTCGGCCTGAGCTACGGCGCGCATTCCAACCTGTGCGTGTCGAACCTTTGCGCCAACGGCAACCAGGCGCAGCGCGGGAAATACCTGCCCAGGCTGTGCAGCGGCGAATGGAAGGGCGCGCTGGCGATGAGCGAACCGGGCGCAGGGTCCGACGTGGTCGGCTCGATGTCCTGCCGCGCCGAGCTCAAGGGCGATCGCTGGATCGCCAACGGCAACAAGATGTGGATCACCAACGGCCCCGAGGCCGACGTGCTGGTGGTCTACATGCGCACCGCCAGCCGCGAGCTGGGCTCCAAGTGCATGACCGCCTTCATCGTCGAGAAGGGCTTCAAGGGCTTCTCGACCGCGCAGAAGCTCGACAAGCTCGGCATGCGCGGCAGCAACACCTGCGAGCTAGTGTTCGAGGACTGCGAGATCCCGGCTGAAAACGTGCTCGGCGACGTCAACAACGGCGTCAAGGTGCTGATGAGCGGCCTCAACACCGAGCGGCTCGTGCTCAGCGGCGGCCCGCTGGGCCTGATGCAGGCCGCGCTCGACATCGCCCTGCCCTACGTGCGCGAGCGCCGCCAGTTCGGCGCCGCCATCGGCACCTTCGGCATCATGCAGGCCAAGATCGCCGACATGTACACCGCACTGCAGTCCTCGCGCGCCTTCGCCTACCAGGTCGCACGCGACTACGACGCCGGCCACAAGTCGCGCATCGACGCCGCCAGCTGCCTGCTGCACGCCTCGGACGCCGCGGTGCAGGTCGCGCTGGAAGCGATCCAGGCGCTGGGCGGCAACGGCTACATCAACGAGTTCGCCACCGGCCGCATTCTGCGCGACGCCAAGCTCTACGCCATCGGCGCGGGGACCAACGAGATCCGCCGCATGCTGATCGGTCGCGAGCTGTTCGCCGGCAACTACTGAGCCGCGTACGGGTCGGCCGGATCGGCGGTCGTGTGGCGCCCGCCAGCGGAAGAGCGCAGCCCGGCCCCGAGGGTCGGGGGTATTCGGGATGTCATCCCGAGCGTAGCGAGGGATCTCGCCGGGAGGTTTCCGGAAAGAAGATCTCTCGCTGCGCTCGGAATGACAGCTTCACTTTCCACCAACCTCCGGGCCGCCTTGCGCCGCAGGCGGCAGGGCACGCATCCGGGGTAATTCAGTCCGCAACCTCCTGCAGTAGGTACTCCTGCTGCGCGGTCCGCGCGACCAGCCCGCGCTTGCCGTCCTCGTCCGCGACGACGAACTGCCAGCCGAGCATGCCCGGCCCGGTCAGCACGAAGGACGTCGTGCCGTCCTCGTTGCGGCGCGAGGCGACCTCGCTCTTCCATTCGCCGAAATCGAAGACCGTGCGCCCGCCATCGCGCACGATGTCGAGCCGGCCGAGGCTGCCGCCATCGCCATAGGCGGTCGCCAAGGCCGACACTACCGCCGCGTCCGCGGGTACCTGCAGGCGTTCGCGTTCGGCGGCGCGGGCGGCGCGCCACTGCGCGATGGCCGCGTCGAGTTGCGCACGGGCCTGCGGCTGGCCGTCCAACAGGACCTCCTGCAGGTATCGTCCAAGCGGGAACATCAGCAACTGGCCTTCCTCTGAATTGGTCAGGATCACCATGCCGACGCCGTAGTCTGGCAACCACAGCATGCCGCTCTTGTAGCCGATCATGCTGCCGCCGTGGTAGACGACGGGCACGCCCCAGGTCCGGTCCACCATCAACCCCATGCCGTAGATCGCGTCCTTGCCCAGCGCGACCTTCGGTTCCCTGCGCTCCAGCAACGCCGCCTCGGAAACATGGCGACTGCCATCGGGCAACAGGCCTCGATCGAGTTCGAACTGCACGAAACGCAGCATGTCGTCGAGGTTGCTCCAGGCGCCGCCGGTTGGCCGCATGGGGACGATGGAGGGATTGATGTCCGTCAGCGCGGGCTCGATGCGGCCGTCCAGGCCGAGGCCGTAGCCGCCGGCATGGTTGCCGCGCGTCACCGTGGCGAAGTCGAAGGTCGTGCGCCGCATGCCGAGGGGATCGAACACCTGTTCCTGCATCGCGCGGTCGTAGGCCTCGCCCAGCGGCAGTCGCGGGTGCGCCACGTGTCCGCCGATGAAGCCACCGGCCGCAGCCAGCGGGTTGGAGTACTGGTAGAGCGCGCCGAACCCCGTGGTCGGCTGCATGTTCGCAAGGCCGGCCACGACGGTTTCCGGCGTCGCGTCGGCGAATTCGGTCAACCACTCCGCATCCTGCCTCGGCAGTCCCGTGCAGGCGCAGACCAGGTGCTGGACCTGCACCTTGCGCGTCGTCTCCGCGTCGCCCAGCCGGAACGAGGGGAACACGTCGACGACCGGCGTGTCCCAGCGCACCTTGCCCGCGTCGACCAGTCGCGCCAGCAGCAAGGTGGTCATGGCCTTGGTGTTCGAGGCCACCATGAACAGCGTATCGGCATCCACCGGCTCGCCGCTTTCGACATCGCGCACGCCGAGCCCCTTCGCAAGCACCACCTTGCCGTCCTGCACGACGCCGAGGCCGATGCCCGGGATCTGCAGTTCGCGCTGCGCATGCTCGACGAAGGACACCAGTTGCGCGAGCCGCGCCTCGTCCAGTTTGTTCGCCGTCCGGCCGGCGAACGATTCGCGCTCATGGCCCTTCGGCATCAGGCTGCTGAAGATCAGGCCGACCTGCCCGCGGCGGCGATCGAGATCCGGAAGGTGGAAATCGATCAGCGCCACCGTCCAGCGCTCGCCGGCCAGGCGTGCCGAGCCGCTGACATAGCGTCGTGCGTTCTCCGGCACCTCGTACTGGACGACACGGACCTGCTCCCAGCCGTCCGCCGCGGCCTGGTCGGACGCGACCTTGACCGGCCACTGCAGTTCCAGTCCCGAGCGACGCCACGCCTCTGCCACAGCCGCATCGCCGTCCGCGGCATCGACTTCCATGAAGACGATCGTCGAACCGGCCTCGGGTGGCGCCAGGATCAGGGCGTCGCCGCGGGTGTCGGTGCGCCATCCCTCCGGCGCCGTGAACGCGGCGCCGCCGGCGGTTTCCAGCCGGGTGTCCTGCGTCAGCACATCGCCTTGCGCCGCCTGCGCGACCGCAAGCAGCAGTCCAAGCAGCACGCACAGCGCGCCACACCGGCGCATCCAGGCAAGCATCATCGTGATCCTCCTGTTCGGCAGCTTTCGCCCTTTCGGCAGCTTTCGCCCTCCATCCGACCCGAATCCGCTCTTGCGGTTTTCGGGCCGGAGCCACCATGTCCCACGCAGGAAACGGCGGCAGCGGGCCATTGGGCCGACAGCCTGGCGCCGCCGGCCGCGGCGCACTACTCCCAAACGGGATGGATCAGAAGCCCACGATGTAGCGCAGCGACGCCATGCGCTCGTCGCCGCGCGGCCCGAAGCGCCGGTCGAGCCCCAGCGACAGCTGCGCCCTGCGGCCCAGCCATGCGTCGACGCCCACGCCGAACAGGCCGCCCGACTTCGCCGCATCGGCCATCGGCAGCGGCGACCAGCTGTCGACGCCGACGAAACTGGCGTCGACGTCGAAGCCGTCGGCCGCAAGCGTCTGCTGCCATTCGGAATGCGCATGCAGGCGCGCGCCGCGCCAGTCGAGTGCCGCGCGCAGCCCCGCGATCGCCTGGGTACGGCGCATCGCCGCCTCGCGCGCCTGCAGCGCGAAACCGCTGCCCCATTCCCGGAAGCCATCGCTGTCCAGCCGCACGTGGTCGGCGCCCAGGTAGGGCATGACCTGCAGTTCACCGAAGCGGTGGTGCCTGCCCGCCTCGATTCCAAAGGTCGAGAAGCTGCCGGAATACGCGCCGAACACGCCCGCGCGCGCATCCTCGCCCGCGAACAGCCTGCGCTCGATGTCGCGATCGAAACGGCCGACGCCCGCATGCGCCGCGGCATAGCCGTCGTCGAGCAGCCGCCCGAGGTAGAAGTTCGCCAGCGTCTGCCGGTCGCGGCTGCGGTCGCGGTTGCCGCCCACCCAGTCGTCCGCGCGCGTTTCGCCGAAGGCGAAGCCCGCCACGAGGCCGTTCGCCAATGCCTGGTCGCGGCCCATCGTCCAGCCGTCGAGCGCGAAGCCGCCGCCGGCGAAGCCGACGCTGCCGCCGCGGCCGAGCGCCTGCTTCCATGCGCCGCCCGTCCCGTCGCCGGGACGCAGCCCGCCCAGGCGCGAGGACAGCGCGCGACGCCCCATGTCGATCCCGTCGAACGCCAGGCTGGTCGCGAGCGAATGCGATTCGCCGGACAGGCTGTCGAGCGCGGCTTTCGCGTGCAACTCATCGTCGATGTGCTGGAAGGCTCCCGCCACGCGGATGAAATCGTCGTTGATGCCGATGTTCCCGCCGGCGTCCTGCAGATCGATGCGGTCGAACGCGCTCTCGAGGCGCCGCGCGGAAGACAGGCCGGCTGCGGTGATCTTCGGGAACGATTTCGCGGCAGCGGCCACGTCCAGCCGCGCGATGTCGATACTGACGGTCGTATCGCTGTACGCCAGCGTTCCTTGCAGGAACAGGCTCGATACGGACGTCAGCCTGTCGAACACGCCGCTGATGCCTCCGTCGGCGACAAGTACTTCCTCGTTCGCCTGGTGCGTGTAGCCGGGCACCAACCCCGAGACCCGGACCTCGCCCGCCAGCGTGGCCGTGCCGCTGACCCGCAACGGCGCGCCGACCACATAGCCGAAGGTTCCGGTGGCCGACTGGGTGAAATCACCGTTGATGGCGAGGTTGTATCGTTCTCCGATGTATTCGAATGTTCCGTCGTTGACGACATTGCCGGCGATGTTTGCGCCGCCGAACTCGAAAGTTCCGGCGCTGCGCACGGCGACCGGCCCCGAAAGGTTGTGGAGCACCTCCAGCACGCCGTCCTCGACGCGGGTCTGCCCCTTGTAGTCCGTCAGTCGCGTCAGGCGAAGCCGCCCGGCCCCGCGCTTCACCAACCCGCCGTCGCCCGTGATGAAGTTCGACCACGTGGACGTGCCCGTGAAATCGACTACCACGTCGCCCCAATCGAACCGGGCAGGCCCCTGCACTGCCCGCTCGATGTCGAGTGCCCCGTAGCCGAACACAGGATCGATACCCGGATCGCCGAGATCGGCGGCGGTCCCCAGCAGCGTCTGCCGCACCAGGTCGTTGTCGAAGTACGGGAACGCCTCCCACACCAGCGCCGCGGCGCCGGACACGATCGGCGCGGAGAAAGAGGTGCCGGACCAGCGCCAGTAATCCGGCTTGTCCGGTGCGTCGTCCGTCCCGGTCACCACGACGGTGCCGGGCGCGACGAGGCAGTAGTGCATCGCCAGGCCACAGGCGTTCGAGTAGGCGGCCAGGCGCGAAAGATTGTCGGCGTCCAGCGCCGCGACGGCCAGCCAGCCGCGTTCGAGGTCCGCCGCCGGGCTGCTGCCACCGGAGCCAGGCTGGCTCGGCAGCGCCGCCATGTCCGACGGATCCGCGAAGCCGGCATTGCCGGTGGAGAACACCACCAGGCCGCCGTGGTCGACGATGAAGGGGCGGTATTCGGCCGCGATCGGCGCGGTCGCGGCCGGGTTGGTCCAGTACAGGCCGCCCCAGGAGTTGTTCATGATGTGGGCGCCGCGATCGATCAGGTCGCGGTGGATCGGCGCCAGTCCGAGCGCACCGTTGACCTCGTTGCCCTGGCCGCTGCCGTCGTCCGTGGGCGGGTTGTCGCTGATGATGCGCGCGGAGACAATTTCGGCACCCGGCGCGATGCCACCCGGCCACTGCCCGAACGGCTGGCCGGCCACGACCTGGGCGACCGCCGTCCCGTGGCCGACGACGTCGTCGACCGCGAGGTTGTTGGTGTTCGGATTGATGTAGGTCAGGTTCGCGAGCACCTGGCCACGCAGCGCCGGGTGGTTGCGGTTGACGCCACTGTCGACGATGCCGATGCGGATGCCCGCGCCGGTCAGCCCCGCCTCGTGCGCGGCGTCGGCCCCCGTCCACGACAGGTGGCGGCTGTAGGCGGGATTGCGCGGCTCGACGACCGTCGGCGGCGGATCGGGCGGCGGCGGCGGCGGTGGCGGCGGCGGCGGCGGTGCCATTGGCGGCGGATCGGCGCGCGTGCCCCCTCCGCCACCGCAGGCTGCCAGTGCGCCCGCCAGCAGCAGCATTCCCCATCCCTTTGCGATGATCGAAGGCCTCCGACAACCATGGACCTGTCGTTCCGAATGCAGCGAAGAACCCTGCCCGTCGAGCAGATGGGTCTCCCGCTGCGCTCGCAATGACGGTTCCTCGAGGTTCCCGATCCCTGGCATCCGGTTCGACATCGCAATCCCCTCCGATCGAATCCGGCTACCCCGGACCGGCAGCCTTCTATAGCGCCAATCCGCCGCTGCCGCCACAGCCGCGCGGTTTGCCGGACGCAGCGGCGGGCGCGATAATCCGCTGTTCCCCACATCCGGATCCGGAGTCACGCCATGAGCGACGTCGTCATCGTCGGTGCCAAGCGCACCGCCATCGGTTCCATGCTCGGCCAGTTCACCGGCGTGCCGACGCCCACGCTCGGCGCCGCCGCGATCCGCGCCGCGCTCGAACAGGCCGGCGTGTCCGGCGACGAGGTCTCCGAAGTCATCATGGGCTGCGTGCTGCCGGCCAACCTCGGCCAGGCGCCGGCGCGCCAGGCGTCGATCGCAGCCGGCCTGCCGAAGAAGGCGGGCTGCACCACCATCAACAAGGTCTGCGGTTCGGGCATGAAGGCGATCATGCTCGGCCACGACCTGATCAAGGCCGGCTCGGCCGGCGTCGTCGTCGCCGGCGGCATGGAGTCCATGACCAACGCCCCGCACATGGTCTCGGCGCGCCCGGGCCTGCGCTACGGCGACGCCAAGCTGGTCGACCACATGGCCTGGGACGGCCTGACCAATCCCTACGACGGCCAGTCGATGGGCGTGTTCGCCGAGGCCACCGCCGACAAGTACGGCTTCACCCGCGAGGAACAGGACGCGTTCACGATCGAGTCGGTGAAGCGCGCGCAGGCGGCGATCGCCTCGGGCGCGTTCAAGGACGAGATCGTCCCGGTCAAGGTCGCCACCCGCAAGGGCGAAGTCGAGGTCGACACCGACGAACAGCCGGGCAAGTCCGACATCGGCAAGATCCCGACCCTGCGCGCCGCCTTCCGCAAGGACGGCACGGTGACCGCCGCCAGTTCGTCGAGCATCTCCGACGGTGCCGCCGCGACCGTGCTCACCAGCGCAGAGAACGCTTCCAGGCTCGGCCTGAAGCCGATCGCCCGCATCGTTGGCCATTCAACCTTCTCTCAGGAACCGGAATGGTTCACAACGGCGCCGGTGAGCGCGATCCGCGACCTGCTGGCGAAGGTGGGCTGGTCGGTCGATGACGTCGACCTGTTCGAAGTCAACGAAGCGTTCTCGGTCGTGGCGATGGCGCCGATCCGCGAACTCGGCATCGCGCACGAGAAGATCAACGTCAACGGCGGCGCGACCGCGCTCGGGCATCCGATCGGCGCCAGCGGCGCGCGCCTGGTGGTGACGCTGCTGCATGCGCTGCTGGCGCGCGGCGGCAAGCGCGGCATCGCCTCTCTGTGCATCGGCGGCGGCGAAGCAACCGCAATCGCTGTCGAGATCGCGTGAAGGAGTTAACACCGTTTTGACAAAAAATCTACGAAGTCCCGCTTGACAGCGGTCATTGGCTTGTCATGATGTTTATGGCGCGCAGCTTTGCGCGTTGCCCAACTTTTTAGACATAGACGAGGAAGATCGATATGACCATCAACAAGGCTCTGCTTGCGCTGGCTCTGGGCTTCGCCCTGGCCGCCTGCAGCAACCAGCAGCAGGCCGAGAACGCCGCTGCCGACGCGGCCGATGCCGCTGCCGACGCCGCGACCGAGGCCGCCGAGGCCGCCGGCACCGCGACCGCCGACACCGCCCAGGCTGCCGCCGATGACGCCGCCGCCGCCGCCGACGCTGCTGCCGATGCCGCCGCCGACGCTGCCGCCGCGACCACGTCCGAGGCCGCCGACGCTGCTGCCGACACCGCCGAGAACGCCGAAGACGCTGCCAAGGACGCTGCAGACGCTGCGGAAGACGCCAACCCGTAATATCGGCTTCCAAGGTCGTACCCGAAAGCCGCCGGTCTCCGGCGGCTTTCTTTTGTCTTTGGACACCGCTTTCTGCACAATATCGGGCGCGGCCGCGGGGAGTCCGGGGCCGGATGCGATATCCCCTCGACCTTGCCTCTGGAGAACTCCCTGTGAACACCAAGCTCCTCGTCCTCGCCGCCGCCAGCGTGCTCGCCCTCGCCGCCTGCAAGAACACCGCCGAAGGCGCGAAGGAAGACGCCGCCGCAGCCGCTGCCGCCACCGAGCAGGCCGCCGCTGAAGCCGAACAGGCCGCTGCCGACGCCGCCGCCGCCACCGAGCAGGCCGTCGACGAAGTCGCTGCCGACGCCGCCGATGCGGCCGACGAAGCCGCTGCCACCACCGAGAGCGCATACGACAGCGCCGCCGCCTCCGTGAAGGATGCCGCCGCCGACACCAAGGACGCCGTGAAGGACGCCGCGGCCGATGCCGCCGGCGCCGTGAAGGATGCGGCCGCCAAGGCCGAGGACGCCGCCAAGAACTGATCGTTCCCGGTTGCGCTTCGAAGGAAGGCCCGCCTCGCGCGGGCCTTTCTTTTGGGTCTTTTCCCGCCCGCGAGGTCTGGCGGCGTGTTTCGACGTCCGGTCGCGCCTGAAGGCGCTCCTGCAAGTGCGCGGCGTCCTGTGGGAGCGCCTTCAGGCGCGAGCAAACGTCGCAATCCCCCAGGCTCCGCCCTCGCTTCCACGGGACCAGGATGGGGCACTGAAGCCGACCTGCGCGCCGTCACGTATCCTCTGCCGTTCCCACGCAAGTCCAAGCCCACGATGCCGGCCCTGACCTCGCAGCTCGATCCGCGCTCGCGCGACTTCCTCGACAACGCCGACTACCACCGCGCCCTGGTCGAGGAACTCGACCGCCGCCTGGCGCGCGCCGCCGACGGCGGTGGCGAAACCGCGCGCAACCGGCACACCGAGCGCGGCAAGCTGCTGGCGCGCGAACGCATCACCGCCCTGCTCGACCCGGGCTCGCCGTTCCTGGAAATCGCGCCGCTGGCCGCGGAAGACATGTACGACGGCGCGGCGCCGGCCGCCGGCATGGTCTGCGGCATCGGCCGGGTGATGGAGCAGGAAGTGGTGGTGGTCGCCAACGACGCCACGGTCAAGGGCGGCACCTATTTCCCGATGACGATCAAGAAGCACCTGCGCGCGCAGGAGATCGCTCGCGAGAACCGGCTGCCCTGCATCTACCTGGTCGACTCCGGCGGCGCCTTCCTGCCGCTGCAGGACGAGGTGTTCCCCGACCGCGAGCACTTCGGCCGCATCTTCTACAACCAGGCGCGGCTGTCGGCGGAAAACATCCCGCAGGTCGCGGTGGTGATGGGCAGCTGCACCGCAGGCGGCGCCTACGTGCCCGCGATGTGCGACGAAAGCATCATCGTGAAGGAACAGGGCACGATCTTCCTCGGCGGCCCGCCGCTGGTGAAGGCCGCGACCGGCGAAGTGGTCGACGCCGAGGCCCTGGGCGGCGCCGACGTGCACACCAGCGTCTCCGGCGTGGCCGACCATTTCGCCGAGGACGACCGCCACGCGCTGGAGATCGCGCGCGGCATCGCCGGCCACTTCAACCGCCGCAAGACGCTGCCCGTCGCCGTGCGCGAAACGCGCGAGCCGCTGTACGCGGCCGACGAGCTCTACGGCATCGTGCCGAAGGACACGCGCCGCCCGTTCGACATCCGCGAGGTCATCGCGCGCATCGTCGACGGCAGCGAGCTGGACGAGTTCAAGGCGCGCTACGGCAAGACGCTCGTCACCGGCTTCGCCCACCTGCACGGCTACCCCGTCGGCATCGTCGCCAACAACGGCATCCTGTTCTCCGAGAGCGCGCTCAAGGGCGCGCACTTCATCGAGTTGTGCAACCAGCGCGGCATCCCGCTGGTGTTCCTGCAGAACATCACCGGCTTCATGGTCGGCAGGAAGTACGAGAACGCCGGCATCGCCAAGGACGGGGCGAAGATGGTCACCGCCGTGGCGTGTTCGTCCGTGCCCAAGTTCACCGTCGTGATCGGCGGCAGCTTCGGCGCCGGCAACTACGCGATGTGCGGCCGCGCCTACGGCGCGCGCTTCCTGTGGATGTGGCCGAACGCGCGGATCAGCGTGATGGGCGGCGAACAGGCCGCGAGCGTGCTGGCCACGGTGCGGCGCGACGGCATCGAGGCCAAGGGCGGCAGCTGGAGCGCGGACGAGGAAGAAGCGTTCAAGGCGCCGATCCGCGACCAGTACGAATCGCAGGGCAGCCCCTGGTACGCGACCGCGCGGCTGTGGGACGACGGCATCATCGACCCGGCCGACACCCGCCGCGTCCTCGGCCTCGGCATCTCGGCCTCGCTCAACGCGCCGATCGAGCCGGCGAGGTTCGGCGTGTTCCGCATGTAGGCGGCTGTTCGCGGTCTTTGCGCCGGCCGGATGCGAACATCATCGATGACCACCGACAAATGCCACCGAAGTCGTCATCCCGGCGAAAGCCGGGATCCATTTTGCGGTTGGTCTTGAGTTCTTCCCATGCGAGGCGAAAATCAGGATCACAATGGATCCCGGCTTTCGCCGGGATGACGTCCGGCGTCGGAGACCGTGGACAACGTCCGGGGCGAAGGCATCACGGCCGACTCAGTCCTCGAACCTGAACGGATCCGCCTCGGCGTCGAACACCCGCTGCGACACCAACCCCTCATCGCGTTCGATCTCGGCGACGAAGGCCTCCGGGTCGTCCAGCGACTCGAACGCGGCGTAGCCGCGCTCCAGGAAGCCCTGCAGCTCGCTGAGCCCGGCCAGCTTCGCCGGCCCGCGCGAGAACGCCAGCAGCGTCGCCACCCCGGTCATCTGCAGCGCCTTGCCGAAGCCGCGGCCGACCTTGCCGATCAGCGCGATCTGGCGCGCGCGCAGCTTCTCCTGCCCGACATGGCGATACGCCTGTCCGTACAGCGCCGCGTCCAGCCTGCGCCGCCGCGGCGCCAGTTCCTCCAGCGCCTGCGCCATGCGCAGGTCCAGTTCGTGCGTCAATGCGCCGAGCTCGATCGCGTCGGCCACCGTGGCCAGCAGCTTCTTCGGCAGCAGCCGGCGCATCATCGGGACCACGCGGATGATGTCGGCATCGCGGCGGGTGAAGTCGCGGTCGCCGTAGACGTCGCTGAGGAAGAACTCCGCCGCCGGCGCGCGCTGCGGGTCGTGCAGGAAGTGGCGGAAGCTGCGCTGCAGGCGCTCGGCCTGCCAGCGCCGCAGCTCCGGCAGCCAGCGCAGGCCGTTGCGCGGCTCGCGCCGGGGATCGTGCAGGGACTGGTGCCGCGCCAGCTGGCGACCGAGCCGGTCCATGTCGTCGGACGTCATGGCCGGCATCTTGGTCGCCGCAGGCGTTTCGAGCAAGCCTTCGACCCGCGTCCGCTACACTCGGGCGAACTTCCCATCCCCGCCTGCATGCTCTCCCTCCATCCGGCGCGCAAGCGCAAGAAGCACACGGCCCGCCAACCGCTCAAGGTGGGGCTGGCGATCGCGGGCGGCGGCCCGATCGGCGGCATGTACGAACTCGGCGCGCTGCGCGCGATCGACGAGGCGCTCGATGGGCTCGACCTGACCCGGCTGGACTGCTACGTCGGCGTCAGCAGCGGCGCCTTCCTCGCCGCGGGCCTGGCCAACCGCATCGGCACCGAGGAGATGTGCCGCGGCTTCATCACCGGCACCAGCGACGACATCAGCTTCCGCCCGGAAACCTTCCTGCGCCCCAACGTCGGCGAATACCTGCGGCGGATGGCGCGCCTGCCGGAACTATCGCTGGCCTGGAGCCGGCGCCTGCTGAGCCACCCCGGCCGGGCGCTGCGCTGGTCGGAGCTGATGTCGCGCTTCGGCGGGCTGGTGCCGACCGGGCTGTTCGACAACCAGGCGCTGGAGCATTTCCTGCGCGACGTGCTGACCCGGCGCGGGCGCAGCAACGATTTCCGCACGCTCGACACCGACCTGTACGTGGTCGCGGTCGACCTCGACACCGGCGAGGCGGTGCGCTTCGGCGAGCCGGGCTGGGACGACGTGCCGATCTCGCGCGCGGTCCAGGCCAGCGCCGCGCTGCCGGGCCTGTATCCGCCGGTGGAGATCAACGGGCGCCATTTCCTCGATGGCGCGCTGCGCCGGACCATGCACGCCTCGACCGTGCTCGACCGCGGCATCGACCTGATGATCGGCATCAACCCGCTGGTGCCGTTCGACGCCTCGCGCGCGCCGCGCCGGTCGGGCGAGGCCGAGCAGATCGGGCTCGCCGGCGGCGGCCTGCCCGCGGTGCTGTCGCAGACGCTGCGCACCCTGCTGCAGTCGCGCATGCAGATCGGCATGGAGAAGTACCCGCACCAGTATCCGGACATCGACCAGCTGGTGTTCGAACCCAACGCCGGCGACAGCGAGCTGTTCTTCACCAACCTGTTCAGCTTCTCCGCGCGCCAGCGCGTGTGCGAACTGGCCTACCGCAATACCCTGGCCGACCTGCGCGAGCGCGCCGACGCGCTGCGCCCGGTGCTGGCCGCGCACGGGCTGCGGCTGCGCGAGGAGATCGTCTCCGATCCGCAGCGCGGCATCCTCGACTCGCTGCAGCCAGCCCCGCCGCGCAGCACCGAGGCCACGGCGCGCCTGCGCCGCGCGCTCGACGACGCCGAGCACATGGCGGGCGGCGCGAAGCGCAGGCGCCGTCGCGCGCCTTCGACGCGCGGCGTGGTGTGATTGCTCTAGCGCACGCCGCCACTCTGGCGCGACACATCCACCGCACCCATCGTCCGTCGGGAGGACACATGGCCAAGTTCAAGAAGACCGCGAAGAAGACCGCTTCCGCCGGCAAGGCCGACGCGCAGGCTCAGGCCGAGCATCTGTCGAAGTCGCTGAGCGAATCCGCGCAGCAGATCTGGCTGGCCGGCGTGGGCGCCTTCGGACGCGCCCAGGCCGAGGGCACCAAGCTGTTCGAGGGCCTGGTGAAGGAAGGCCTGAGCCTGGAGAAGACCGCGCGCAGCTTCGCGGGCAAGCGCGCCGACGTGGTGCGCGACGCCGTCGAGAACCGCGTGGACCAGGCGCGCGAGCGCGCCACCGACACCTGGGACCGCCTGGAGAAGGTGTTCGAGGAGCGCGTGCAGAAGGCGCTGGTCAAGCTCGGCGTGCCGGGCCGCGATGACCTGAAGGATCTCGTCGGCCGCGTCGACACGCTGACCGCCGAGCTGCGCCGCCAGCGTGGCAGCACGGCGCGCAAGCCGGCCGCGAAGGCACCGGCGAAGAAGGCCACGGCCCGCAAGCCGGCCGCGAAGCGCGCAACGGCGAAGAAGGCCGTCGCCAAGGCGCCGCGCAAGGCCGCGAAGAAGACCACGGGCTGACCCGCGCGCCGGAAGGCGCGCATTCGTACCCGCTGAAACCGGCCGCCGGAGGTACCGCCCCGGCAGCCGTCCGGCGTCGCCCATCACCATGCCCGGGACGGGATTCGGCTATGCTTCCACGCCTTCCGTTCCCCCGCCCTTCCCGATGTCGAACTGGTTGATCGCGATCGCCCTGTCACTGCTGATCGGTGGCGTCGCGACGTTCTACTTCCGCACGATCCAGATGCGCCGCGACGAAACGCTCGCGGGCATCGCCGCCCTGTCCGGCGTGTCGTGGCGCAGCTTCATCCACATGGTGCTGGACGCGCTGGCGCGCCGCGGCTTCGGGCGCCTGGTCGACGACGAGAACGCGGCCGACGACAGCGACTACGTGCTCGAACGCAACGGCGAACACTGGCTGCTGTCGTGCAAGCACGGCAGCGCCTTCGTGCTCGGCCGGCTGACGGTCAATGAGCTGGCGAAGGCCATCGACCTCAAGGGCGCCGCCGGCGGCTTCCTGCTCACGCAGGGAAAGATCACCGACGACGCGCGCCCGGTCGCCGCCCTGCAGCGCATCGAACTGCTCGACGGTCCGGCCCTGTGGCCGCAGCTGCGCGATTTCCTGCCGCCCGAACAGCTCGCCGGCATCCGCGCCAAGGCCGCACGGCTGGCCCGGCAGCGCATCCTGTCGTCCTGGCTGACCGCGCTGCTCGCCGGCGTCGCCGTCTTCCTCGCCCTGCCCGAACGCGCTTCCCCCGCCGCGGCGCCCGCGACAGCGGCACCGGCGGTGGCCGATGTTCCCGAATCGACAGCGCAGCAACAGGTCGCGGAGCCGGCCGGCACCGCACCTGTCACGGAAGCGCCCGCCGCCCCCGAAGTGGCGCCGATGGACATCGAACAGCAGCGTGGCGACGTGGCCGCCGCGATCTCCACCCTGCCCGACGTCGACCGCGCGGTCTGGTCCAGCGAATCGACGCTGCAGGTCTTCCTGTCGACCATCGACGGCGACGCCTTCGCCCGCATCTGCCCGCTGATGGAACGCTATGAGGACCTGGCGTCGTCCCGCATCCAGCTTACGCCGCCGCCGGGGAGCGCGGCGACGGTGCGCTTCCGGCAGTGTCGGTCGTATTGAGGAGTCCAGAGGTCAGGGCAACGCTGAAACTGTCATTTCGAGCGTAGCGAGAAATCTGTTCCCCTGATGATCCGGGATTGACCAGCTTCGCTGTCGCTCCTCTTGAAGGTCAAATCGAACGTCATCCCGGCGAAAGCCGGGATCCATTTTGCGGTTTGCCTTCAGTTCTTCCCATGCAATAACGAGAATCAAGATCAAAATGGATCCCGGCTTTCGCCGGGATGACGTCTTCGATGATGGTGTCCCGGTACAAGGATCGTAAACGGGATCCAAGCAATGGTCCCCCGCCTCACCAATGCACGCCGCGCATCATCGCCGCGAACGCGATCTGCTCCTGGCTCGGCGTCTCGTCCTTCAGCGCCGCGCGATCGCCCTTGGCCGCAGCCGAGTCCGGGAACAGCTCGAACGCAGTGCTCATGATCACCTCGTAGGCCTTCGGCGCCACCGCGTTGACCAGCGCCGAGAAGATGCCCAGGCGCGTGGCGATGCGGCTGGGCTTCTCGATGATGCCCTTCACCAGCAGGTCCGCGGCTTCCTCCGGGGTCAGCGTCGGCACGCTGTCGTACATCTTGGTCGGCGCGATCATCGGCGTCTTCACCAGCGGCATGTTGACCGTGGTGAAGCTGATGCCCTTGCCCGACAGCTCGCCCTGCGCGCAGCGGCTGAACGCATCCAGCGCCGCCTTGGAGGCGACGTAGGCCGAGAACCGCGGCGAATTCGCCAGCACGCCGATCGAACTGATGTTGATGATGTGCCCCTTGCGGCGCTTGGTCATCGACGGCATGAAGCCCATGATCAGGCGCAGGCTGCCGAAGTAGTTGAGCTGCATCGTGCGCTCGAAGTCGTGGAAGCGGTCGTAGCTGAGCTCGATCGAGCGGCGGATCGAGCGGCCGGCGTTGTTGATCAGGATGTCGACCTGACCGTGCTCCTTGAGGACCTTCTCGACCAGCCGGTCGCAGTCGGCCATGTCGGCCAGGTCCGCGGTATACGCGAACACCTTGCCGCCGGCGGCCTTCATCTCGTCGCGCGCCTTGAACAGCTCCTCCTTGCCGCGCGCCACGATCACCGTCACCGCGCCGGCCTCGGCCACGCGCTTGGCGGTCGACAGGCCGATGCCCGATGAGCCGCCGGTGATGACCACGACCTTGTTGCGCACCTTGCCGCGCAGCGTGCGGTCGATGAACAGGTCCGGATCGAGGTGGCGCTCCCAGTAATCCCACAGCCGCCAGGCGTAGGTGTCGAGCCTCGGCACCGCGATGCCGCTGCCCTTGAGCGCGCGCTCGGTCTCGCGGCTGTCGAAGCGCGTGGGATAGGTGATGAACTTCAGCACCTGCTTGGGAATGCGGAAATCGCGCAGCAGCATGCCGGTGAAACGCTTGACCGGCGGCAGGCTGGCGACCGCGCCGCGGATCGCCGAGGGCACGAAGGCGAACATGCGCGCGTCGATGCGCATGGTCATCTCCGGCGCATGGCCGGCGCGGCAGAAGATGTTGAGCACCTCGCCCACGCGCGGCGGCTCGGGATCGGTCAGGTGGAAGGTGTGGCCGTCGAGCTTGGGCTTGTGCGCGATGTGGTCCATCGCGTCGGCCACGAAATCCACCGGCACGATGTTGATGCGCCCGCCCTCGATGCCCAGCACCGGCATCCATGGCGGCAGCATCTCGCGCAGCTTCTTGATCAGGGTGAAGAAGTAGTACGGTCCGTCGATCTTGTCGATCTCGCCCGTCTGCGAATGGCCCACGACCATGCCGGGCCGGTAGATGCGCCACTTGAAGCGCTTTTCCTCGCGTACCAGCCCTTCGGACTCGTGCTTGGTGCGCAGATAGGGATCGTCCAACCCCTCGGCCTCGGCGAACATGTCCTCGCGGAAGATGCCCGGATACAGCCCAGCGACCGCGATCGAACTTGCGTGGTGGAAGCAGCCTGCGCCGATCGCCGCGGCGAGGTCGAGCGCATGCTGCGTGCCCTCGATGTTCGCCGCCTTCTGCGCGTCTGCGCTCGCGGTCAGGTCGTAGATCGCCGCGAGGTGGAAGAAATGCTTGACCTTGCCGTTGAGCGCACGCACCTGCGCCGCACTCAAGCCGCACCTGGCCGCGGTCATGTCGCCGATCACCGGGACCACGCGCTTGCGGTCCCAGCCCATCTGTTTCGCGATCGCCTCGAACTTCTTCTGCGACCCGTCGCGCACCAGCACGTGGATCGTGCCCTTGCGCCGGAGCAGGTTGCCGACCAGGTAGCGGCCGATGAAGCCAGTGGCGCCGGTGACGAAATAGCTCATGTCATTCGCTCCGTGTTGGATCGTCGGCGCGACCGGCGCCCTCCCGTGCGCTACGTTGCCAGAGCGGGCGCGGCAGGACAATCCGTTGCCGTATTGACCGCTTCATGGGCGCGTGTTGTCATGACGCCGGACCACCGGGAGGGGCGACATGGCCAAATCCAAGCTGACGTTCGAACAGGCCGCCAAGGACGTGCAGTCCCTGAAGGAGCGCCCCGACAACGACACCCTGCTGCGCCTCTATGCCCTGTACAAGCAGGGCGCGGAAGGCGACGTCAAGGGCGAGAAACCGGGCTTCTTCGACTTCGTGGGCACGGCGAAATACGAAGCCTGGAGCAAGCTCAAGGGCACGCCGCAGGATGCTGCACAGCAGCAGTACATCGACCTGGTCGCCAAGCTCAAGGGCTGATCCGCGCGGTCGCCAAGATGGCCCGGGACACGCGCCAGCGCATCCTCGACTGCTCGCTCGCCATGTTCAATGCGCAGGGCGAGCCGACCGTCACCACCAACCACATCGCCGACGAGCTGGAAATCAGCCCCGGCAACCTGTACTACCACTTCCGCAACAAGGACGACATCATCGAGCAGCTGTTCACGCGCTATGAGGCGCGCATGGACGAGGCGCTCGCCCCGCCCGACGGCCGCCTGCCGGGCCTGGAAGACATCTGGCTGCAGCTGCACCTGGTGTTCGAGTGCATCTGGGACTACCGCTTCCTGTATCGCGACCTGCTCGAGATCCTCAGCCGCAACCGGCGCCTGCGCATCCGATTCGCGCGTATCCTCAAGCGCGCCGACGACCGCGCCCATGCGGTGATGCGCGGGCTGTCGCAGGCGGACGTGATCCGCGCCGCGCCGGCCGAGATCGACGCCGCCGCCACCAACCTGCTGGTGCTGGCGACGTTCTGGCTGAACTACGCCGCGATCCGCGGCGACCGCGACGAACGGAAGGCGATCCGCGACGGCATCGTGCAGGTGATGATGCTGCTCTCCCCCTTCCTGCGCGATGCCGAGCGCGTGCACCTCAACCAGCTGACCCGCGCCTACACCGACTGAACGACACGGAGCCGACATGGCCAAGACCGCCTGGAGCGCGTTTCCCCTCGACGCCAAACCCTACGCCCACGCCGGCGACGCCCTGAAGAAGGCCTGGCCGCGGCTGCATGCCGGCGACGCCGAGCCCTTCCCCGACGGCAGGCGCGCCGCCGCCCTGCTCGAAGCCGCCGGCAAGACCGCGCCCAAGGGATTGGATGCCGATGCCCTGGCGTCGCGGCTGCAGGACGCCTGGCGCGCCTTCCACCGCGGCGACTTCAAGGCCGCGTTCGAGGCCGGCGAAGCCCTCGGCCCGGTCGGCGCTTCGGTGGCGGTGAAGGCCATCGGCATCCACGCCACCTACCTGGTCGACGGCGAGGCCGAAAGGCTCAAGCGCTACGAACAGGCCGCCAAACTGGCCGAAGCCGCGGTCAAGGCGCTGCCGGACGAAGCCAACAGCCACTACCGCCTCGCCTTCGCCCTGGGCCGCTACAGCCAGGGCATCAGCATCGCCAAGGCGCTGAAACAGGGCATCGCCGGCAAGGTCCGCGACGCGCTCGACACCGCGCTGGAACTCGCCCCCAGGCACGCCGAGGCGCACACCGCCCTGGCCCTGTACCACGCCGAGATCATCGGCAAGATCGGCGCCATGATCGGCGGCCTGACCTACGGCGCCAAGGCGGTCGATGCCGAATCCCACATCAAGACCGCGCTGAAGCTGACCCCGGACTCCCCCATCGCCCACATCGAGTACGGCAACGTGCTGATGCTGCTGCACGGCGACAAGAAGGAAGACGCCGCCGCCGCGGCCTACGAGAAGGCCGCGAAGCTCAAGCCGGCCGATGCCATGGAGGCGCTGGACGCGGAGTACGCGCGGGAACAGCTGGAATAGCTGGGTCGGGCGAATCCGCCCGCCGCCCGTCGTCAGGGCGCCCCAGGCGCCGGGCTTGCCGCTTCGGCGGCGCCCACGTAGAATTCGCGTCCCGTTTCGGCCCGCAGCAACACCTCGCGGCCGGAACGAACGGCGCGAAACCGGTCTCCCGGACGCGACCTCCGGGCGGTTAGCTCAGCGGTAGAGCATTGCCTTCACACGGCAAGGGTCGCAGGTTCGAACCCTGCACCGCCCACCAATGAATTCAGATACTTGTCGCGAAACCGGCTTAGGCCGGTTCTTTCGCGGAAGTTCCCTGACCGCAAGGCAACGCCTGCTCAGGGTCACCCAGCCTCTTGTGCGCCGATCCCTTCTGCCACGGCGATCCAGGTACGTCGGTGGGTGCGATGCCCGCAAATGAATCCGCGAGCATTCGACCAGGTGCGGCTGCTGGGTTGGCGAACGAGGTAGAGGCCGTGAACCAATACGCCGCGCCGGTGCAGGCTGCGACCATCGCCGACGCACGCGAGTTCGTCGCACGCAGTATCACCAGCAACAAACCGCCGGTTGCCGCAGCTTCCGCGAGCGGGCCCGCGGCAGATCAGGCTAGCCGTCGTCGCGGTCCCCGCCACGTCCCGGCCTGCTCCGCGCGCCCGCGCGCGCCTTCCGCAATCCGTCGATCTTTTCCTTGAGCTTGAGCTCCATGCCGCGCTCGACGGGATGGTAGTAGACGCGCTCGCCCATCGCGTCGGGGAAGCCGGTCTGGTCCAGCGCCACGCCGCCCTCGGCGTCGTGGTCGTATTGGTAGCCCTTCGAGTAGCCGAGTTCCTTCATCAGCTTGGTCGGCGCGTTGCGCAGGTGCATCGGCACCTCCTGCGTGCCGTATTCGGTGACGTCGCGGCGCGCGGCGCCGAAGGCCTTGTAGGCGGCGTTCGATTTCGCGGTGCTGGCGAGGTAGATCACCAGCTGTGCCAGCGCCAGATCCCCCTCCGGGCTGCCCAAGCGGTCGTAGGTGTCCCATGCATCGACCGCCATCTGCAGCGCGCGCGGATCGGCCAGGCCCACGTCCTCGACCGCCATGCGCGTCATCCGCCGCGCGAGGTAGATCGGGTCGCAGCCACCGTCGAGCATGCGGGCGAGCCAGTACAGCGCCGCATCCGGGTTCGAGCTGCGCACCGACTTGTGCAGCGCCGAGATCTGGTCGTAGAACTGCTCGCCGCCCTTGTCGAAGCGGCGCGTGCGGTCGGCCAGCACCTGCTCCAGGATTTCGCCGGTGATGCTGCCGCCTTCGCCCGACAGCTCCGCGGCGATCTCCAGCAGGGTCAGGCCGCGGCGCACGTCCCCGTCGGCCGCGACCGCGACCAGGTGCAGCTGCGCATCGTCGACCTGCAGGCCGCGCCCGCCGAGGCCGCGCTCCTCGTCTTCGAGCGCGTGCCGCAGCGCGGCCTCGATGTCGTCGGCCGAGACCGCCTCCATCACGTGCACGCGGCAGCGCGAGAGCAGCGCCGAGTTCAGCTCGAACGACGGGTTCTCGGTGGTCGCGCCGACGAAGACGATCGTGCCGCGCTCGATGTGCGGCAGGAACGCGTCCTGCTGCGCCTTGTTGAAACGGTGCACCTCGTCGACGAACAGCACCGTGCGCCTTCCCTCGGCGAAACGGTGACCGGCCTCGGCCAGCACCTGGCGCACCTCGGGCAGGCCGGCGAGCACCGCGGACACCGAGCGGAACTCGGCGTCGGCGTACTTGGCCAACAGCAGCGCCAGCGTGGTCTTGCCGCAGCCGGGCGGTCCCCACAGCACCATCGAATGCACGCTGCCGGCCTCGATCGACTGGCGCAGCGCCGAATCCGGCGACACCAGCCGGCGCTGGCCGACCATCTCCTCCAGCGTGCGCGGCCGCATGCGCTCGGCGAGCGGGCGCAGCGCGCTGCGGTCCACCGCCAGCAGGTCGCCGCGATCATCGGGAATGGCGCTGGATTTGGCGCGGGGCACGGGGGTTCAGGGGCGCGGAAACAACGGAAATCCGGACGCCAAGATAGCAAGTCGCCGTCGCACCCGCTGCGAACCGCCATTCTTCAAACCTGCAGATAGCGGCAAACCTACGCCCACGGCCATTCCCTCTGACAACGCGCATCGACCGACCTTGCCGACCCCGCCCACATTCCCGTAGGAGCGGCTTCAGCCGCGAACGGACGTGTTTGACGGCCCCGGCGAACAGTCGCGCCTGAAGGCGCTCCCACAGTCTGCGGGTCGGATCAATCGCGTGCGCCAGGCCCCAGCTCGTAGTTCACCCGCTGCCAGGCACCGGCGATCTGGTCGTACAGCGCTTCGATCCGCACCGGCGTGTTGCCGTGGAGCCCGAGATCGGCGATGCCCTGTGCGCTCATGCGCAATAGCCGGCGACCACCCTCGACCGTGGTGATCCGGTCGAGCTGCAGCCGCGCGGCGCGGTCGCCGAACTGCCTGTCGAGCTCGGCGGCGACGCGGTCCTCGAGCTGGCGCACGAGGGTGGCGTCGTTGGGTATCTCGCGCTCGCCGGCGGATACGCCGCCGATCGTGATCCGCGGGTAACCGGCGCTGGTGAACGTGGTGTCGTAGACGGTGCTGTAGCGGAAGCCGATCCAGTCGGCATCGTCGCCGACGCGCATGCGCCCCTGCCCACTGACGCTGCGGTCGCGCACGCTGGAAATACCGACGTCGAACGCGTCGATGTTGACCTCGATCGACGGCGTATTCATCTGTTCCACGAGCGCGGCAACGACGACCGCGGCGACGGCGTTATCCAGCGCCTCGTCGCCACTGCTGGCCTGGCGGTTGGCTGCCGGCACGCCCACCGCCGGCGCTGCCGCGGGCGGAGACTGTGCCAGCGCCGGCGTCGCCATGAGCCACGCCGCAGCGAGCAGCGCGAAGGCGCGTCCCGCGGCAGTGACCGCGCGTGTTGTCCGACGCTGGTTGCGCCCCTGCATTCCCCTCCCCCTGTTCCGCCACGGACCGGACGTCGACGACGCCCGGTCAGCCCTCACCGACCACGTCAACGCCCGCCGGCGGGGTGTACGTGAAAGTGTCGCGGGCGAACGACGGATTGCGCTTCCAGCCGCTGAAGCTGATTTCCGTGCGCTGGCCCAGCGCATCGATGATCTCCATGCGCGCCAGGCCATTGCCATCGAGCCCGAGCTTCGCGGACTGGAACGCGGCCTCGTCGTCGCCCTGCTTCGGCTTCAGCAACAGCCACTGCAGGCCGTCGTCGGCGCCGCCGTCCTCGACCAGGAAATCGCGGTCCAGCTTGCCCGGATCGATCAGCGCGGCCAGCGGGCTGTCCTGCTCGGCCGTGCCCTGCGCGCGACGGCTGACCTGTTCGAGATCCGGATCGTAGACCCACACGGTCTTGCCGTCGGCGACGATCAGTTGCGGATAGGGCTTCACGTACTCCCAGCGGAACAGCCGCGGTGCGGACAGCGCAACGCGCCCGCTCGACGACTCGCGCACGCGGCCGTTGTCGTCGAAGACCTTCTGCGTGAACTGGCCGTCCAGACCCTGGAGCCCCTTGGTGAAGCTGTCGAGCTGGTCGCGCGCGCCCGCATGGGCGACACCGGCCAGCGTGGCGACGGCTACAAGCAACCAGCGGCAACTACGGATCATCGAACACTTCCTCGTGGATGGATGGCGGCCAGTCTGCAAAGACGAAGCTGAACGAGCACCCTGCCATCCCTGTCCGAATCTAAACGGGAACCGAAGTGCGGAGCGGACGATCCGGAGCCGCGAACGCATCGCCGGATCGCGTAGGCGAAACGCAGTTGCGCTGGAGATACGCTGCAGGAGCGCTTTCAGGCGCGACCGGCGCGTTCTGCGGTGTATCGAGTGCCCATATATCCGGGTCGCACCTGAAGGCGCTCCTACAGAGGCCGGTGGCTACTTCGGCGGCGGTGGCGCCAAGACCGCGCGGTCGCCGTTGTGCTCGGGTGCGGAGACCACGCCTGCGGCCTCCATTGCCTCGACCAGTCGCGCGGCACGGTTGTAGCCGATCTTGAGCCGGCGCTGCACGCCCGAGATCGAAGCGCGCCGCGTTTCGGTGACGATCTTCACCGCCTCGTCGTACAGCGGGTCGGACTCGGGATCGCCGCTGGTCGCCGCCTCCGGCAGGCCGGTCGCGCCGACCGCGCTGCCGTCGTACATCGTCTGCGTTTCCTCCAGCACGCCCTCGATGTAATCAGGTCCGCCGCCGCTCTGCTTGAGGTGCTCGACCACGCGGTGCACTTCCTCGTCCGAGACGAAGGCGCCGTGCACGCGCTCGGGCAGCGCCGTGCCCGGCGGCAGGTAGAGCATGTCGCCGTGGCCTAGCAGCGTTTCCGCGCCGGACTGGTCGAGGATCGTGCGCGAGTCGATCTTGCTCGACACCTGGAACGCGATGCGCGTGGGGATGTTGGCCTTGATCAGGCCGGTGATGACGTCCACCGACGGCCGCTGCGTGGCGAGGATCAGGTGGATGCCGGCCGCGCGCGCCTTCTGTGCCAGGCGCGCGATCAGTTCCTCGACCTTCTTGCCGACGATCATCATCATGTCGGCGAATTCGTCGATGAAGATTACGATGAACGGCAGCGTTTCCAGCGGCTGCGCGACCTCGTCCGACTCCGGGTTCGGCCGGAACAGCGGGTCGAGCAGCGGCTGCCCCGCGTCCTGCGCGTCCTTGACCTTCTTGTTGAAGCCGGCGAGGTTGCGCACGCCCACCGCGCTCATCAGCTTGTAGCGGCGCTCCATCTCCGCCACGCACCAGCGCAGGCCGTTGGCGGCCTCCTTCATGTCGGTGACCACCGGCGCCAGCAGGTGCGGGATGCCCTGGTAGACGCTGAGCTCGAGCATCTTCGGGTCGATCATCAGCATCCGCAGGTCCTTGGCGGAGGCCTTGAACAGCAGGCTGAGCACCATCGCGTTGACCGCGACCGACTTGCCCGAGCCGGTGGTGCCGGCGACCAGCAGGTGCGGCATGCGCGCGAGATCGGCGACCACCGACTGGCCGCTGATGCCCTTGCCCAGCGCCAGCGTCAGCGGGCTGCCGGCCTTGTCGTACTCCCTCGACCGCAGCAGCTCGCTGAGATAGATCATCTCGCGCCGGGTATTGGGGATCTCGATGCCGATCACCGACTTGCCGGGGATCACGTCGACCACGCGCACCGCCTTCACCGACAGGCCGCGGGCGATGTCCTTGTCCAGCGAGCTGATCTGGCTGACCTTGATGCCCGGCGCGGGCTCCATCTCGAAGCGCGTGATCACCGGGCCCGGCTGGGCCTCCTTGACCTCGACGTCGATGCGGAAGTCCTTGAGCTTGAACTCGATCTGCCGCGACAGGGTTTCCAGCGTCTCCTCGTCGTAGCCCTTGGGCTGCGGCTTCGGATCGTCCAGCAGCGCCAGCGGCGGGATGCCGGAGCCGTCACCGACGTGGAACAGCGGGATCTGCTGCTCGCGCCGGGCGCGGTCGCTCTTCTCCACCACCGGCGCGGGCGGCGGCTCGATCCTCACCTTCTCGCGCCTGGCGCGCAGTTCGGTTTCGACCTTGCGCGTCTGGTCGCGCTCGACGCGCATCTCGCGCGCCTCCATGCGTTCGACCGCCTGCTGCCGGCCGCGCCGGAACAGCGCCGGCAGCAGCAGCACCCAGCCGCCGATGCGGTCCATCACCGCCAGCCAGGACAGGCCCGTGGCGAGGGTCACCGACACCAGCAGCAGCGCCAGCAGGAACAGGTTGCCGCCGAGCGCGCCGAATCCGCGGTCGAGCGAGTTGCCGACCAGCCGGCCGAGGATGCCACCGCCGCCCTGCGGCATGCCCTCCACCGCGCTTACGCGCAGGTACAACAGCCCCGTCGCCGATACCAGGAAACCGACGATGCCCACCAATCGCAGCGCGGGCCCGAAGTCGACCCGCCCGTCGCCGTCCGAATCCATGCCGAACAGCGCGATCCACGCCACCGCGCCCAGCACCAGCGGCAGCAGGTAGGCCACGTAGCCGGTCAGGTACAGCATCACGTCCGCGATCCAGGCCCCGATCGGCCCGCCGGCGTTGTGCAACTGGGCGGTGACGCCGCCGGACGCGGACCAGCCCGGGTCCTCCGGCGAATAGGTGACCAGGCAGACCAGCAGGTACAGCAGCAGCGGCGCGATCAGGATCATCGCGATGTCGCGCAGCAGCCGCTGCCGGCGCGGGTCCGGGGGCGCTTCCGCCTCCTTCTCTACCGCGCGCTGGCGCTTGCCGCGTTCAGGGATCGCCCGTGCCACCGTCATCCACTGCCTTAGAAAATTGGTCCAATGCCTTGATCTTAAGTCAAAGTTTCATCGATTGCAGGGCCGGATGCAGCAGTCGGCCGGCCTCGACGTTGATCCCGCGCGCCAGGGCCCGGTTGTCGCGCCAGTCGCCCGAGGCCAGGGTATCGACCCAGGGCAGGATCGCGGCGCAGATCGCCTGCGAGCTGGTCTGCGGCACCGCGCCGGGCATGTTGGTGACGCAGAAGTGGATCACGCCCTCCTCCACGTAGGTCGGTTCCTTCCAGGTCGTCGGGCGCGAGGTCTCGAAGCAGCCCCCCTGGTCGATCGAGATGTCGACCAGCACGCTGCCGTCCTCCATCGCCTCCATCATCCCGCGCGTCACCACGTGCGGCGCGACCGCGCCGGTCACCAGCACGGCGCCGACGACGAGGTCCGCGGACGAAACTTCCTGCGCGACGAGATCGTCGTAGGGATACAGCGCGGTGACGTTGTTGCCCAGCCGCATCATCTCGTCGCGCCGGTCCTGGCGCTTCTCGAACACCACCACGTTCGAGCCGCCGGCCGCGGCCAGCGCCGCCGCCGCGCCTCCCGCCTGCCCCGCGCCGAACACCACGACCTTGCCGCGCGCCGTCGACGGCAGCCCGCCGAGCAGCTTGCCCTTGCCGCCCAGCGGCTGGTGCAGGTAGTGGGTGCCCACCTGCACCGCGATCTTGCCGGCGATCACCGACATCGGCGCCAGCAGCGGCAGGTCGCCGTCGTCGAGTTCGACGGTCTCGAAGGCGATGCCGGTGAGACCGATGTCCAGCAGGCGTTTCGTCAGCGCCGGCTCCGGCGCGAGGTGCAGGTAGCAGAACAGGAGGTGGTCGCGGCGCAGCAGCGCGAGGTCGCCCCCGATCGGCTCCTTGACCTTGACGATCAGCTCGCCGCGCTCGTACAGCGCCGCCGCGTCGGGCGCGATCTTCACTCCCAGTCGTGCGTAGTCCGCGTCCGCGAAACCGGACAGGGCACCGGCGCCCTGTTCGATCCAGACTTCGTGCCCGCGCCGGACCAGGTCGCCCGCGGCGGCGGGGACCAGCGCGACGCGCCCTTCGAGCGTCTTGGTTTCCTTCGGCACGCCTATGCGCATGTCCCGTCCCCTCCCGATCAGGCGCCGGGCCGGCCGCGCGTGGCCCGGCGTCCGCCCATGAAAAAACCCGCGCAGCGCCTGCACGGGTTCGAGCGGTACGGCGCGCCCGCCACCGCGGACCATGGACGCTGCGTTCCGCGAAGAACGCCTGCGCGCGCCTTGTGTTGCCGCCTTCGCGCCGCCAAGCTATGGGACTCGATACGCCGCAACTTCATCGCCAGCGAGTATACATGACCCCTTCTTCGCCCCGGCACATCCGCCTGCTCATCCTCGGCTCCGGCCCCGCCGGCTGGACGGCCGCCGTCTACGCCGCGCGCGCCAACCTCAAGCCCGTCGTCGTCACCGGCCTGCAGATGGGCGGCCAGCTGATGACCACCACCGAAGTCGACAACTGGCCGGGCGACGCGCACGGGCTGATGGGCCCGGACCTGATGGCGCGGATGCAGGCGCATGCCGAGCGCTTCGAGACCGAGGTCGTGTTCGACCACATCCACACCGCCGACCTCGCGCAGCGCCCGTTCCGCCTGGTCGGCGACAGCGGCGAGTACACCTGCGACGCACTGATCATCGCCACCGGCGCGACCGCGAAGTACCTGGGGCTGGAATCGGAAGAAGCGTTCAAGGGTCGCGGCGTGTCCGCCTGCGCCACCTGCGACGGCTTCTTCTACAAGGACCAGGACGTGGCCGTGGTCGGCGGCGGCAACACCGCGGTCGAGGAGGCGCTGTACCTGTCCAACATCGCCCGCAAGGTCTACCTCGTGCATCGCCGCGACACCCTGCGCGCCGAGAAGATCATGCAGGACAAGCTGTTCGCGAAGATCGCGGCCGGCAGGATCGAGCCGGTCTGGCACCACGTCGTCGACGAGGTGCTGGGCAACGACGCCGGCGTCACCGGCATGCGCCTGAAGTCGGTGCAGGACGGCAGCACCCGGGAGATCGACGTGCACGGCTTCTTCGTCGCCATCGGCCATACGCCGAACACCACGCTGTTCGAGGGCCAGCTGGCGATGAACAACGGCTACCTCGAGATCCGCTCCGGCATCGACGGCAACGCCACCGCGACCAGCGTCGCGGGCGTGTTCGCGGCCGGTGACGTGACCGACCAGCACTACCGGCAGGCGATCACCTCGGCCGGCTTCGGCTGCATGGCGGCGCTGGATGCGGAAAGGTTCCTCGACAAGACAACCAGCTGACGCCATCGTCACCCGCTGCTGTCGACCGTCATTGTCACCGTCATTCCAGCGCAAGCTGGAATCCAATCTGACCTTGCCCGTGCCCCTTCCGAATACAACGGCAACAGCAAATGGATCCCGGCTTCCGCCGGGATGACGACGGAAAGATGGCGGACATTCGGACGTATCGGCGACTCGCGGACATTCCCGCCGCATGCTGGGATGCCCTGCACGACGGCAGCAACCCTTTCGTCGCCCACGCCTTCCTCTCCGGCATGGAGGAAACCGACTGCCTGCGCGAAGACTGGGGCTGGACGCCCCACCATCTCACGCTGCGGGAAGGCGACGCGCTGATTGCCGCCGCCCCCGCCTACCTGAAGCACAACTCGCACGGGGAATTCGTGTTCGACCACGCCTGGGCGCACGCCTATGCGCGGTACGGACTCGACTACTTCCCCAAGCTGCTGTGCGCGGTGCCCTATTCGCCCGTGACCGGGCCGCGGCTGCTCGCGCCCACCGCGGGGCTGCGGCGCGAGCTCGCCGATGCGCTGGCCGTGGAAGCCCGGCGGCTTGGCCTGTCTTCGGCGCACGTCAACTTCCATGGCGCCGGCGTGGATGCGGACTTCGGCGACGACTGGCTGTCGCGGCTGGACGTGCAGTACCACTGGCGCAACGACGCCGGCTGGGCCACGTTCGATGACTACCTCTCGGCGATGGACCACAAGCACCGCAAGAACATCCGCCAGGAGCGCGCGAAGATGGCGCGCGCCGGCGTCGCGTTCCGCACGGTGCACGGGGGGGACGCCAGCGACGCCGACATCGCCACCATGCACCGCTTCTATCTGCAGACCTTCGCCGAGTACGGCAACTCCCCGGCCCTGACCCTGCCGTTCTTCCGGCACCTCGCCCGCGCGATGCCCGGCCAGTTGGTGATGTTCCTTGCCGAACACCAGGGCGCAGCGGTCGCCGGCGCGATGTGCCTGCGCGGCGGCGACACGCTGTACGGCCGCTACTGGGGCGCGGGCGCCGTCCTGCCCGGCCTGCACTTCGAGACCTGCTACTACCAGGGCATCGACTACTGCCTGCGCGAAGGCCTGCGCGTGTTCGAGCCCGGCGCGCAGGGCGAGCACAAGATCGCGCGCGGCTTCCTGCCGGCGTTCGTGCGCAGCCGGCACTGGATCGCCGATCCGCGCTTCGGCGAAGCACTGCGTGAATGGTGCGGCGAAGAAACCCGTTCGGTCCGGCGCTACGCCGACGTACTGGCCGCACGGTCGCCCTTCCGCCACCCGTAGGAGGGCCTTCAGGCGCGACGCTTTTTCTTCCCGGTTCCGGATTCCCTGAAAACTGGCCTCAAGACCGCGCCGACGGGGTTCGGAATCATCAGGTCCTCGGATTGTCATTCCGACCGAAGGGAGGGATCCCGCCCCCAGCCCGCATCGATACCGCTGAAACAAGATCCCTCGCTCCGCTCGGGATGACAGGCTCCGGGTTCGCTGCATTGACGTAGACAGGCCCTTGGGCTTTCCCGACTCCCGACTCCCGACTCCCGACTCCCCAGTCCCCAGTCCCCAGTCCCCAGTCCCCAGTCCCCAGTCCCCAGTCAAAAGCATCGCGCCTGAAGGCGCTCCTACAATGGGGCGGTGAGCATCCACGTGCCGCGACTCGACGACGACCCGGCCGCGCCGTTCCCGGACGCGGAGACCGCGCTGCGCCAGCCCGACGGGCTGCTCGCGTTCGGCGGCGACCTGTCCCCGCCCCGGCTGCTGAACGCCTATCGCCACGGCATCTTCCCCTGGTATTCCGAAGGCCAGCCGATCCTGTGGTGGTCGCCGGACCCACGCATGGTGTTCCGCACCGACGGCGTGCGGCTGTCCTCGCGCTTCCGGCGCATGCTGCGCGCGTCGCCGTGGGTGGCGCGCGCGGACACCGCGTTCGAACGCGTCGTCGAACGCTGCGCCACGGCGCCGCGCCGCGGCCAGCACGGCACCTGGATCACTCCGGCCATGCGCGGGGCCTACCTGCGCATGCACCGGCTCGGACATGCGCACAGCGTCGAGGTGTTCGCAGGTCCGTCGCCCGGCGCGACGCTGGTCGGCGGCATCTACGGCATCGCCATCGGGCGGATGTTCTTCGGCGAAAGCATGTTCAGCGACGCCTCCGGCGGCTCGAAGGTGGCGCTCGCCGCGCTTGCCCGGTGGCTGCGGGAACGAGGATGGCCGCTGATCGATGCGCAGGTCGAGAACGCGCACCTGCTGGGCCTGGGCGCGGAACGGATGCGTCGCCGGGCCTTCCTGGCGGAAGTCGGACCGCTGGTCGCGGAAAGCGCCGACCCCGGTCCGTGGACCTCGGCGTTCGGCGACCTGCCGGCGTCCCGGCTGGCTGGATGACACTGGCCACGGCGTCGCGCTTCTTTGCATCGACCGGCCACGCGTGGCAGAATGGCCTGCTTTATCGCGGCAGCGCCGCTCCCGCAACCACCGGCAACAGGACGAATGGCGAAAGACGACGTCATCGAGTTTGAAGGCACCATCTCCGAGACCCTCCCGAACACCATGTTCCGGGTGAAGCTGGAGAACGGCCACGAGATCATCGCCCACATCTCCGGGCGCATGCGCAAGAACTACATCCGCATCCTCACCGGCGACAAGGTCAAGGTGGAAATGACGCCTTACGACCTGACCAAGGGTCGCATCACCTACCGCATGAAGTAACCGCGGGCATCGCGCAGCCTGCGCGCCGCATAGCCGCGGCCCGCAATCGAACCCCCTTCACTCTTCCGGCCGCATGTGCGGATATGCACATGGCGGGCATGCGTCGTCGCGCCTATCCTCGGGCCATCCCCGTCCGGAGAACCGCCGATGCGCACGACCGCCGCCGCCAGAACGCTCGCCCTGTCCATCGCCCTCGCGCTCGCGGGCGGCATGGCGTTCGCCCAGGACGCGCCCGCGTCCACTCCGGCGACCGAACCGGCCACGTCGCAGAACGAGCGCCTGAACGCCTGGTTCGCGCAGAAGTACCTCGAGGAACTCCAGTTCAGCCCGATCCGGCTGACCTTCCTCGGCCGCAAGGAGCTCTACGACCGGCTCGACGACTTCTCCGACGAAGCCGAGGCGCGCCAGCTCGCCTGGCGCAAGGCCAGCGTCGATGAACTCGCGAAAACCTTCGACTACGACTCGCTCGACGACGAGGCGAAGCTGTCGTACGACCTGTGGACGCTGCAGTACGAGGTCGCGCGCGACGCCGCGCAGTACCGCGACAACGCCTACGTGTTCAACCAGATGCAGGGGCCGCAGTCGTTCCTGCCCACGTTCCTGATCAACTTCCACAAGGTCGACAGCGAAGCCGACTACCAGGCCTACCTCAAGCGCATCTCCGCGCTGGAACGCGCGTTCGGACAGATGCTGGTCCGGGCCGGGCGCAACGCGGACTCGGGCTACCGGATGCCGAAGTTCGCCTACGAAGGCGTGCTGGCGGAAGCGCGCAAGGTGGTCTCGGGCGCGCCGTTCGGCGAAGGCCCCGATTCGGCGCTCTGGGCCGACCTGCAGGCCAAGGCCGATGCGTTGCAGAAGGACGGCAAGATCGACGCCGCGCGCGCCGCCGAACTGAAGTCGCTGGCGCGCGAGGCGCTGCTCGCGCACGTGCAGCCGGCCTACGCGAAGCTGATCGCCTGGGCCGAATCGGACCAGGCCAAGGCGATCGAGAACCCTAGCGGCGTAGGCAGCACCCAGGCCAACGGCACGGACTACTACCGCCACCAGCTGCGGCTGCACACCACCACCGACCTGAGCGCCGACCAGGTCCACCGCATCGGCCTGGACGAGGTCAAGCGCATCCACGGCGAGATGGAGGCGCTGAAGGACAGGGTCGGCTTCGACGGCGACCTGCAGGCGTTCTTCGCGCACATCTCGACCGACCCGCGCTTCAAGTTCCCGGACACCGACGAAGGGCGGCAGGCCTACATCGACCAAGCGACCCGGGCCATCGACAACATCAAGCAGGTACTTCCGCAATACTTCGGCCTGCTGCCGAAGGCGGACCTGGTCGTGAAGCGCGTCGAGCCGTTCCGCGAACAGCCCGGCGCCGCGCAGCACTACTTCCCCGGCACGCCGGACGGTTCGCGCCCGGGCGTGTACTACGCGCACCTGGCGGACATGAACGCGATGCCGAAGCCGGAACTCGAAGTCATCGCCTACCACGAGGGCCTGCCCGGCCACCACATGCAGATCTCGATCGCACAGGAACTGACCGGCGTGCCCGAGTTCCGCACGCAGGCGCGCTCCACCGCCTATTCCGAGGGCTGGGGCCTGTACTCGGAGTGGCTGGCGAAGGAAATGCCGGGCACCTACCAGGATCCCTACTCCGAATACGGCCGCCTGAGCTCGGAACTGTGGCGCGCGGTGCGGCTGGTGGTCGATACCGGCCTGCACGCGAAGGGCTGGACCGAACGGCAGGCGGTCGAATACTTCGATGCCAACACCGCGATCCCGGAGGCCGCGATCCGCTCCGAAGTGCAGCGTTACATCACATGGCCGGGCCAGGCCACGGCATACAAGATCGGCATGCTCCGGATCCAGGAACTGCGCCGGAAGGCGGAGGGCGAGTTGGGCGAACGCTTCGACATCCGCGGCTTCCACGACGCGGTGCTGGGCGGCGGCGCGCTGCCGATGAACCTGCTGGAGCGGCGGGTCGACCAGTGGATCGCCGGCCGAAAGGCGGGGTGAGCCTTCGCCTTCGCGATACTCGCATTGTCTTCCGGCCGTTTGGCGAGGCCTGTGTCGGGCCGGGGCGAGGTGGGACCTGCGCCATGGTGATCCATGGCGCTGCGACTCGGTCCAGCGCTGCCCTGCCTGCCATCCCGAGCCTTCGGTTGCGCTCAGGGGCAGGCTCCGCGCGGAACCTGCTTCCCCGCCGCAACCCGCGCGGTGAAAGGAACTCGCTGCGTTCGGGATGACAGCTCAATATCTTCCTGCCTGGCGCGGCCCGGCGCCGGGCTGCCCGCGTCAGTACGGCAGCACCTCGACCACGCTGCCCGCGGCATAGTCCCGCACCCCCTCCTCCAGCACGATCAGCGCATCGGCATCGGCCGCCGCCCGCATCCGGTGCGAACCGTCGGCGGGATCGGGTTCGACCCAGAGCGTGCCGTCGTCGTCGCTGTCCAGCCGGCCCCGCAGGAACTCGAGACGCTCGTGCCCCTTGCGCCACGGCGCCGAAAGCCGTGCGCGCCAGGACTTGCGTGCCGCCCTGCCCTGCAGCCCATCCAGCAGCGGGCGCGCGAGCGCGAGGCAGGTGGCCAGCACCGAGACCGGATTGCCGGGCAGGCACAGGAACAGCGCCGGCCCCAGTGTCCCGCCATCGGCGAACAGCGCCGGCATGCCGGGCCGCATCCGCACCTTCCAGAAATGCACCCGGCCGCGACGCTGCAGCAGCGCCGGCAGGTGGTCCTTCTCGCCCGCCGACACGCCGCCGCAGGTCAGGACCAGGTCGAAGGCCTCGCCGGCGTGGCGCAGCGCCGATTCGATCGCGGCCGGATCGTCGGGCAGCGTCGGCCAGGCGACCGGTTCGAGGCCGTCCGCGCGCAGCAGGCCCATCAGCAGTTCGCGGTTGGAATTGTAGATCTGCCCGTGCGCCAGCGGCAGGCCGGGCTCGACCAGTTCGTCTCCTGTCGAGAACACCGCGACCGTCGGGCGCCGCGCCACGTCGACGCCCGCGATGCCCTGCGAGGCGAGCAGCGCGATGCGCGCCGGCGACAGCGCTTCGCCGGCGGCGGCCAGCAGGTCGCCCTCGCCCACGTCCTCGCCGCGCCGGCGCACGTGCCGGCCGGCCGTCGGCGCCTGCAGGATGCGCACGTGGTCGCCTTCCTGCGTGGTGTCTTCCTTCATCACCACCGTATCGGCGCCGTCCGGCAGGGGCGCGCCCGTGGTGATCCGCACGCATTCGCCAGCGCCAATCGCGGGTGCAATTGCGCCGCCCGCGAATTGTTCGCCGCGCAGCACGAGCACGGTTTCGCCATCGTCGGCAAGATCGGCGTGGCGCAGCGCGAAGCCGTCCATCGCCGAGTTGTCGAAGGCCGGCATCGGCATGTGCGCGACCGCTTCGCCGGCCAGCACCCGGCCGTGGGCGCGCGCGAGCGCGACATGCTCGGCCGGCAGCCGGCGCTCGGCCGCGACCCGCATGAGGATGGCGCGGGCTTCCCCGTAGGCGATGCGTGTCGGAAAGGCGTCGGTGCCCATGGCGTCAGTGCGTATCGATGCCGGCGGCCACGAGGTCCTCCGGCGTGTTGAGGTTGCCGAAGCGTACCCCCTCGAAGCGCACCGCGGGTAGGTCGAGTCGCGCCTGCAGCGTGTGCACCGCGAATTCGTTCGCTGCGAGCGCGGCGGCAACGGCCTCGCGCAGCGCGTCGACCCGCCACAGCGCGACCAGCGGCTGCGGGCCGTCGTCGTCCTGCGCCGACGCGCCGTGGTCCGAGCGCTGCGCCACCAGCGTGCGCAGGACGCAGTCGTTCGCGTCGACCAGGTCGACCGGCAGGGTGAACAGCCACGGCGTGCGGCAGGCCGCGGCCAGCGCATCGAGTCCGGACAGCGGGCCAGCGCCAGCGATCCGGTCCGGGACGGCGTCGAGGTCGACACGCGCATAGCGCGGAAGGTCGCGGTTGGCGCTGACCAGGACAGCAACCGTTTCCGCGCCGAAGCGCGTAGCGATGCGCTGCACCTGCGGCACGCCGGCGCGCGCCAGCCAGGCCTTGTCGCGTCCCTGCAGGCGCGTGGCACGTCCGCCGGCGAGGATGCCGAGCGTGATGTCCTCGCGAGCGATAGCGCCAGCCCGGCTCATCGGCGCCGCGGACTCACTTGCCGCGCTTGACGTGCCGGATCAGCCGTCTCTTTCTCGCGACCTGGCGCTCGCTCAGCACGTTCTTCTTGTCCTTGTAGGGATTGTCGCCTTCCTTGAAGACGAAGCGCACCGGCGTGCCGACCAGCTTGAAGCGCTTGCGGAAGAAGTTCTCCAGGTAGCGCGTGTAGGTCGCCGACAGCGTGCGCAGGCGCGTACCGTGCACGATGAAGGTCGGCGGGTTCTCGCCGCCCGGGTGGGCGAAGCGCAGCTTGGCGACGTGCCCGCGCACGACCGGCGGCGGACTGGCCTCGTAGGCGATCTCCAGCGCACGGGTGACTTCGGCGGTGCTGAACTGCTTTGTCGCCGAGGCGTGCGCGCGGTGGATCGCGCGGAACAGTTCGCGCAGGCCCGAGCCGTGCTTGGCGCTGATCCTCACCGCCTCGGCCCAAGCTACGAAGGAGAGCTTGCGCGACAGCAGCGCCTCGGTCTGCTCGCGCTGGTAGGTGCTCAGGCCGTCCCACTTGTTGATCGCGACCACCAGCGCGCGGCCGGCGTCGAGCACCGCGCCGAGCACGCTGGCGTCCTGCTCGGTCACGCCTTCGGTGGCGTCGAGCATGATCACCGCGACCTGGCACTGCTCGATCGCCTGCAGCGTCTTGACGATCGAGAACTTCTCCACCGCTTCGTCCACCTTCGACTTGCGGCGCAGGCCGGCGGTGTCGATCAGGCGGTACTTGCGTCCGTCGCGCTCGAGGTCGACCGCGATCGAATCGCGGGTGGTGCCCGGCACGTCGGAGGCGATCATCCGCTCCTCGCCGAGGATGCGGTTGACCAGGGTCGACTTGCCCACGTTCGGGCGGCCGACGAAGGCGATGCGGACGCGCCCGGGATCGTCGTCGAGCGCTTCGGCATCGCCCTCCTCGGGCAGGCGCTCGAGGATCGCATCGAACAGGTCGTCGATGCCCTGGCGGTGCGCGGAAGACACCGCGAAGGTATCGGCGAAGCCATAGCGCGCGAATTCGGCCAGCGCTTCGCGGGCGTCGAGGCCGTCGGTCTTGTTGACCACCAGCAGCACCGGACGCGCCGCCTTGCGCAGCCAGCGCAGGATCTCGTCGTCGAGCGAGGACGCCCCCTCGCGGCCGTCGACCACGAACAGGACCAGGTCGGCCTCCTCGGCGGCGGCGCGCGCCTGCTTCGCGGTCGCGCCGGCCAGGCCTTCCTCGTCGCCGGCGATGCCGCCGGTGTCCACGATCACGAATGGCCGCTGGCCCTCGAGCCGGCACACGCCGTAGTGGCGGTCGCGGGTGACGCCTGGCTCGTCGTGCACCAGTGCGTCGCGGGTGCGCGTCAAGGCATTGAACAGCGTCGACTTGCCGACGTTCGGGCGGCCCACGAGGGCGACGGAGGGGAGCATGGCTGGAGGGATGAGTGGGGGCTAGGGATTAGGGGCCGGGGGCCGGGGGCCAGGGGCCAGGGGCCAGGGGCCAGGGGCCAGGGGCCAGGGGCCAGGGAAAAGCGTAAAGGTGCCGTCATCCCGAGCGCAGCGAGGGATCTGCTTGTGCCATTACCGTTCCGGCAAGCAGATCCCTCGCTGCGCTCGGGATGACAGCATAGAACATAGGGTGACGCGCTTTCTCTGGCCCCTGACCCCTGACTCCTGGCCCCTGGCCCCTGGCTGCCGCCAGCTACTGCACGCGCCAAGCCGTCAGATCGCCGTCGATGTTCTGCACCACCAGGATGCCATCCGCCACCACCGGCGCACCCTTGATCGCGGCGCGGCCGGCGCGCTGGCGCGCGGCGAAGTCGCCGGTGTCGAGCCGCAGCCAGTGCAGGTAGCCGTCGAGGTCGCCAACCACGGCATAGTCGCCCTGCACGGCCACGCCGCCCAGGTTACGCCGCGCCAGCGCCGGCTGTTCCCAGCTGGCGCTGCCGGAGCTGCGATCCAGGCCCCACACCGAGCCGTTGCGGTCGGAGACCACCAGCTTGTCGATCGCCAGCGCCGGGCGGTTCGAGCCACCGTGGTCGCTGCCCCAGATCGGGCGGCCGCTGGGCGCGTCGATCGCCAGCGTCGACTGCTTGTAGCTGCTCGCGTAGAGCACGGTGCCGTCGAGCACCGGGGTGCCGTCGACGTCGGCCATGCGGTCGAGTTCGGTGCGGCCGTCGGGCTGCGCGACCGGGACGTCCCACAGCTGCCGGCCATCGGCGATCGACAGCGCGGCCAGGGTGCCGTCGTCGTTGCCGACGAACACGAAACCGGGGCCTAGCACCGGGGCATCATTGCCGCGCACGGTCAGCGTCGGCAGTTCACGGGTCCAGAACCAGCGGCGTTCGCCGCTGGCCGCGTCGAACGCGGTCACGCGCCCGTCGTTGGAGCGCACGAAGACCATGCCCTGCCCGATCGCGGGCGCGGAGATGACTTCGCTGACGACCTTGGCCTGCCAGCGTTCGCTGCCGCTGGCCGCGTCCAGCGCGATCACCTCGCCCTTCAGGCCGCCTACCACGACCAGGCCATCGCCCGCGCCGGGACCGCCGCTCAGGCGCAGGTCGGAGGCGTAGTGCCACACGGAGGCGCCGGACTGCAGGTCGAACGCGCGCACGCCGCCGTCCACCGCGGCCGCATAGACCCGGCCATCGGCGATCACCGGCGCCTGCCGCACGCCCAGGCGATCCTCGCCCTTGCCAGCCCTGGCCGACCAGAGGCGGGAGACCGTCGCGGACGGTGCGAACTCGACCAGTTCCGCCGGCTCGGCTGCCTTCTTGGCCTTGGCCTTCTCGCTGTCGCCGCCGCCGCCGAACCAGCCCCTGACCGTGCTGCAGCCAGCGAGCGCGAACACGCAGGCAATGACGACGAGCGCGCGGGCGGCGTGGCGCCGCATGCCGGGACGCAGGATCGCCGGCGAAATGCTTTCCGACTTCATCAGGATTCGGTCCCCGTCGTTTCCGGCGTGCCGCCGGCTTGGGTCAATTTCAGTTCCAGCAGCTGGCGCTGCGGCGCGGCGACGTCGAGCTTGCGCAGGGCCTCTTCGTAGTCCTTGCGTGCTTCTTCTGTCTTGCCGAGGACGAAGCGCGCGTCGCCGCGGGTTTCGATCGAGGCGGCATCGTCGATGCCCGCAAGCAGGGTCAGTGCCTCCTCGCCCTTGCCGGCCTCGATCAGCAGGCGCGCGAGGCGCTGGCGGATCAGCGCCGAGAGGCCGGGATCGTCGCTGCCCGCGGCGCGCAGCGTGGCAATCGCCTCGTCGGTATTGCCGGCATCGAGCTGTGCCTTGGCCAGGTCGAGCGCGGCCAGCGCGGCGTACGGCGTATCGGCCAGGGACGCGGCCTGCGCCTTGGCCTTGTCGATGTCGCCGGCGCCGATGGCGTCGAGCGCGGCCTTGTAGGATTCGCCGGTCGCGACCCGCTTCTGGTGCTGCTGCTGCATCCACCACTTGCCGCCGCCGATCAGGGCCAGCCCGAGGGCGAGGCCTCCGACCAGGCCAAGGCTGTTCTGTTTCAGCCAGTTGCGGACTTTTTCGCCTTGTTCGTGCTCGTCGAGCAGTTCATCCAACGCCATCGTCTACTGCCAGTGTGTCCTGTCCGCAGCCGATGGCGGGACAAGCGGAGCGATCGGGAACGCCCGGCATCGAAGGCCGGGCGCGCGTTCCATCGATCCGCTGGTGGCGCTACTGGCCGATCGGCTCGATGGAGCCGTCAGAGGATACCGTAAAGCGCGCGACGTTCGCTCGCTGGAAGGCAGACAGATCCTGAACGCTGCCGTTGCCCCTGACCTCGACCGAGCCGGCGTTGCCGAGCACGACGCGACCGACCTCGCCGCGGGCGTAGTCGCGGCGTTCGCCGGCCTTGAGCAGGCCGCGTTCGAGCACGCCGCCATCGGCCGCGAAGATTTCCACCCAGCTGTCTTCCGAGAAGCGCAGCGACAGCGCGGAGACCTGTTCGTTGTGCTTGGCCGCGCGCGGCGGCAGCGAGGTCATCGAGGCCACCAGCGGGCGCGGGCCGCTGTCCGCCTGCCCGTTGGCCTGCGGGCGCGCCGGCGCGGGCGACGTCGCGGTCGTCGGCAGGTCGAGCGAGGCATCGACGCGGATCTGCGAGTCCAGGTGCGAACGCGTCGCCATCCACACCGGTACCGCGATCAGCGCGGTGATCACGATGTAGACCATGCGGCCCATCATCCGGTCGGCGACGCGGCGCAGGGGCGGCGTGAACGTACGCGGTTCGAGGCGGGCGGGTTCGATCGGCACCGCGCCTGACGCCGCGGGCAGGTCCTCGTCGATGCGCACGCCCAGCAGGCGCGCGTAGCTGCGCAGCTGGCCGCGGACGAACACGGGGGCATCGAGGCGGTCCCAGTCGCCGGCTTCGAGCGATTCGATCACCCGCACCGGCATCTTCAGGCGCTGCGCCACGTCGGCGACGGCCAGGCCGGCGGCCTCGCGTGCCTTGCGCAGGCGCTCCCCGTTGCCGCGGTCGGACTGGCCAGCCATTGGGTCGGACGAGTTCATGGTGTGCTGCTTTCCCCTGGAAGCGCGTTCCCTGCTTGCGGAAACTCCGTCCTCAGCCGGCGAACATAGCGGGCGGCGGCAATACTGTCGCCGAGTTTTTCTTCAATTCGTGACGCCAGTTCGAGTGCGGCCGGCGTCGCGGCCGCGGCGGAGAGCCTGCGCTCGGAAAAGGCGCGGGCCTCGAAGTAGTTCCCCCGACGGAACTGGTGCTCGGCCATCGCCCCCAGCGCCACGGCATTGGCCGGGTCGAGCTGGAGCGCCTCGCGCAGGTCGCGTTCGACGCGATCGTGTTGCCCGGCGATGGCGGCGCAGGTGCCGGCGTTGGCCAGGGCGCCCGCGCGATCGGCGTAGTTGGGATCCTGGACGGCGTTGTCGAACCAGCGCAGCGACTCCGCCGCGCGGCCATTGCCGCACAGCCAGGCGCCGTAGTTGTTGTAGGTGGCGCCGGACGGTCCCAGCTTCGCGGCCTCCGCGTAGTGGCTGCCGGCCAGTTCGTCCCGCCCCTGGCGGCTTGCGATGAAGGCCATCGCGGTATGGGGCTCGGGTAGCGAGGGATCGGCCTTGAGCGCCGCCCTGGCCTCCGCGGCCGCGGCGTCGAGATTGCCTTCCTGCAGCTGCTGGTTGGCCGCCGAAACGCGGCGGCGCGCCTCCGTCTTGCGCTTGCTGGCCTCGGTTTCCTTGAAGCTGTATTCCGGGGCGACGCGGTCCATGCCCTTGCGCTGCGCGCTCGGCTTGACGAACGTCAGCCGCGAGCAGGCCGTCGCCAGCAGGGCGACCGCGGCCGCGAGCAGGAGCAGGTCACGCCGCCGCATCGACGCCTCCGGCCTGCAGGCGCTTGCGGAACTCTGCCTGGCGGCGGGTGCGGTCCATCACCTGCCCCTTGAGCTGGCCGCAGGCGGCGTCGATGTCGTCGCCGCGGGTGCGCCGCACCGGCGCGATCCGCCCGGCCTCGTTGAGCAGCTTCTGGAAGCGGCGGATCGCCGCGTCGTCCGGACGCTCGAAGCGCGTGCCCGGGAACGGGTTGAACGGGATCAGGTTGACCTTGGCCGCGTCCTTCATCTGCAGCCGGTTGTCGAACTCGCGCATCAGCCGCACCAGTTCGCGCGCCTGCGCGGGCTGGTCGTTGACGTCCTTCATCAGCGTGTATTCGAAGGTCACCGACTCGCCGCGCTTGCGCCGTGCGTAGCGCACGCAGGCATCCATCAGTTCGGCGATCGGATACTTCTTGTTGAGCGGCACCAGTTCGGTGCGCAGTTCGTCGTTGGGCGCATGCAGCGATACCGCCAGCGACACGTCGCTGACTTCACCCAGCTTGTCGATCATCGGCACGAGGCCGGCCGTCGACAGCGTGACCCGCTTGTTGGCCAGGCCGTAGCCGAGGTCGTCGCGCATCACGCTCATCGCGCGCACGACGTTGTCGAAGTTCATGAGCGGCTCGCCCATGCCCATCATCACCACGTTGGTCAGCCGGCGCTGCTTGTGCGGGACGTTGCCGAGGTGGCGCGCGGCGACCCACACCTGGCCGATGATCTCGGCCGTGGACAGGTTGCGGTTGAAGCCCTGGGTCGCGGTCGAGCAGAACTGGCAGTTGAGCGCGCAGCCCACCTGCGAGGACACGCACAGCGTGCCGCGCCCCTTGTCGGGGATGTAGACGGTTTCGATGGCGTTGCTGCCATCCATCGCCAGCAGCCACTTGTGGGTGCCGTCGGCCGAAGGCTTTTCGAACTGGACCTGCGGCACGCGCACTTCGGCATGCTGCTGCAGCTTGGCGCGCAAGGCCTTGCCGAGATCCGTCATTTCGTCGAAATCGGTGACGTGGCGATGATGGATCCACTTCATCACCTGGTGCGCGCGGAAGCGCTTCTCGCCGAGGGTGTCGGCGAAGAAGCGCTCCAGGCCCTCGCGGTCGAGGTCGAGCAGGTTCTGCTTCATGCTGGCTGCGACGTCGCTCACGAGGGCATCAGGCCATCAACGCGGGAAGATTTCGGTGCTGGCGAAGAAGTATGCGATCTCGACCGCGGCCGTTTCCGGCGCGTCCGAACCGTGCACCGCGTTTGCGTCGATGCTGTCGGCGAAGTCGGCGCGGATCGTGCCCGGTGCCGCATCCTTCGGGTTGGTCGCGCCCATCAGTTCGCGGTTCTTCGCGATCGCGTCCTCGCCTTCCAGCGCCTGGATCATCACCGGGCCGCTGATCATGAACTCGACCAGCGCATTGAAGAACGGACGTTCGCGATGCACGGCGTAGAAGCCTTCGGCTTCCTTGCGCGAGAGGTGCTTCATCTTCGAGGCGACGACCTTCAGGCCGCCCTTCTCGAAACGGGAATAGATCTCGCCGATGACGTTCTTCGCGACGGCATCGGGCTTGATGATCGACAGGGTGCGCTCCAGCGCCATTTGTTCTCTCCGGGCAGGGGCCGCTCGCTCGGGAACGGCCAGATTAACATGGAAAAACCCGCGTGGGGACGCGGGTTTAGCCGACAAGGCTGCGGTAATTCTATCGGATTGTCCGGCAAAGCAGCACCCGCCGGTTTGCGCTTGGGCCGCGCCCCGCCTATGATCAAACAAGCGTTTGATTGATCTTCGGGGAGGCCTCGTGGCGGGACCGCAGTTTTCGACCAAGGACCGGATCCTCGGCGCGGCCGAGGAGTTGTTCGCCCAGCACGGGTTCTCGGGCACCTCCCTGCGCCAGGTGACCAGCCGCGCCGACGTCAACATCGCCGCAGTCAACTACCACTTCGGCAGCAAGGAGAACCTTGTCAACGAGGTCTTTCGCCGGCGCATGGACATCATGAGCGGCCACCGGATGGAGCGCCTGCACCTGGCGCTCGCCGAGCGCCCCGGCGAACTCGAGCCGATCCTCGCCGCCTTCGTCGAACCCGCCCTGGACATGGCGCAGGACCGCCACGGCGGCGCCTTCATCCGCGTCATCGCCCGCGCCTACGCCGAGAAGAACGACGGCCTGCGCAAGTTCCTCTCCGACCAGTACGGCCATGTGCAGCGCGAGTTCGCCCGGGCGCTGGCCGGCTGCCTGCCGCGCTTGAGCAAGGAGGAGCTGTACTGGCGGCTCGACTTCCTCGGCGGGGCGCTGACCTACGCCATGGCCGACTTCGGGCTCATCAAGCGGCCTTCCGGGGTCGGCGAGGCCGCGCACCGCCAGCGCGCGGCGCAGGAGCTGATCCGTTTCACCGCAGCCGGTTTCAAGGCTTGAACCGGCCCGAAATTTCTTTTGATAAACAGATGGATGCAGAACATGTCTGAGAAACTGCTTGTACGACGCGCCGCAGTCCTCGGCGCCGGCGTGATGGGCGCGCAGATCGCCGCGCACCTGACCAACGCCGGCGTCGACACCGTGCTGTTCGACCTGCCGGCCAAGGAAGGCGACCCGAACGGCGTCGTGGCCAGGGCCCTGGCCAACCTCGGCAAGCTCAGCCCTGCCCCGCTCGCCAGCAGGTCGCTGGCCGAGGCGATCACGCCGGCCAACTACGAGACCGGGCTGGACCTGCTCAGGGGCTGCGACCTCGTCATAGAGGCGATCGCCGAGCGGATGGACTGGAAGCAGGACCTCTACAGGAAGATCGCGCCGTTCGTGCCCGCCCACGCGGTGCTGGCGAGCAATACTTCCGGCCTTGGAATCAACAAGTTGGCCGAAGTTCTTCCAGAAGAACTTCGCCATCGGTTCTGCGGCGTGCACTTCTTCAACCCGCCGCGCTACATGCACCTGGCGGAGCTGATCCCGGCCAAGACCACCGACAAGGCCGTGCTCGAAGGGCTGGAAGCCTTCCTGACCAGCACCCTGGGCAAGGGCGTGGTCTACGCCAAGGACACGCCGAACTTCATCGGCAACCGGATCGGCGTGTTCTCGATCCTGGCCACGGCCCACCACACCGGCGAGTTCGAGCTGGGCTTCGACGAGGTCGACGCCATCACCGGCCCGCTGATCGGCCGTCCGAAGTCGGCGACCTACCGCACCTCGGACGTGGTCGGTCTGGACACCATGGCTCACGTCATCAAGACCATGGCCGATACCCTGCCCGACGATCCCTGGCACCAGTATTTCAAGTCGCCGAAGTGGCTGGAGGCCCTGATCGCCAAGGGCGCGCTGGGCCAGAAGACCGGCGCCGGCATCTTCCGCAAGGTCGGCAAGGACATCGTGGTCCTCGACCTCGGGAAGCAGGACTATCGCCCGGCCGACCGCGTCGCGGCGCCGGAAGTGGTCGAGATCCTCAAGACCAAGAACCCGGCCGAGAAGTTCGCGAAGCTGCGCGAGAGCCAGCACCCGCAGGCGCAGTTCCTGTGGGCCGTGTTCCGCGACCTGTTCCACTACAGCGCCTACCACCTGTCCGACATCGCCGAGACCGCGCGCGACGTCGACCTCGCGATCCGCTGGGGCTACGGCTGGTCGCTGGGCCCGTTCGAGACCTGGCAGGCCGCGGGCTGGAAGCAGGTTGCGCAATGGATCGCCGACGACATCGTCGCCGGCAAGGCGATGCGCAGCGCGCCGCTGCCGGACTGGGTATTCGACGGGCGCGAGGGCGTGCACGCCGGCGAAGGCAGCTACAGCCCGGGCAAGAACGCCAAGCTGCCACGCTCCTCGCTGGATGTGTACAAGCGCCAGCGCTTCCCCGATCCGCTGCTGGGCGAGTCGTTCCCGCAGGGCGAGACGGTGTTCGAGAACGACGGCGTGCGCCTGTGGACCGATGGCGACGACGTCGGCGTGGTCAGCTTCAAGACCAAGATGCACACCGTGTCCGACGCGGTGCTGGACGGCCTGCAGGAGGCGATCGGCATCGCCGAGAACAGGTTCGCGGGACTGGTGATCTGGCAGCCGAAGGAGCCCTTCTCCGCCGGCGCCGACCTCGCCGGTGCGCTGGGCCTGCTGCAGGCCGGCAAGGTCGATGCCTTCGAGGCGATGGTCGCCAACTTCCAGGCCACCAGCCAGCGGATCAAGTATTCGCTGGTGCCGGTGGTGGCCGCGGTGCGCGGGCTGGCGCTGGGCGGTGGCTGCGAATTCCAGATGCACAGCGCGCGCACGGTCGCGCACCTCGAAAGCTACATCGGCCTGGTCGAAGCCGGCGTCGGCCTGCTGCCGGCCGGCGGCGGGCTCAAGGAAATCGCGGTGCGCGCCTCGCAGGCCGCGGGTCCGGGCGGCGACGTATTCGCCGAGCTGAAGAAGACCTTCGAGACGGTGGCGATGGCCAAGGTCTCGACGTCCGCGGTCGAGGCCAGGGAGCTGGGACTGCTGCGCGCGAACGACAAGGTCGCGTTCAACGCCTACGAGCTGCTGCACATCGCCAGGCAGGAAGCCCGCGCGCTGGCCGAAACCGGCTACCGCCCGCCCCTGCCCGCGCGCCGCATCCAGGTCGCCGGCGACGTCGGCATCGCCACCTTCCGCATGCTGCTGGTGAACATGCTCGAAGGCCGCTTCATCAGCCCCTACGACGACGAGATCGCCACCCGCATCGCCACCGTGCTGTGCGGCGGCGAGGTCGACCGCGGCGCGATCGTCGACGAGGAGTGGCTGCTCGGGCTCGAGCGCAAACACTTCGTTGAACTGGCGCAGCAGGAAAAGACGCAGGTGCGGATCGCGCACATGCTCAAGACCGGGAAGGCGCTGAGGAACTGAGAATCGGGAATCGGGAATCGGGAATCGGGAGTCGGGAATCGAAACAGCGAAAGTCCGACTCCCCGCTTCCCCTGGAAATTACCGCCGGCAATCAGGAATGACACAGGTCTCGCGGATTCGCTCTTCCGATTCCCGACTCCCCATTCCCGACTCCCGGCTTTCGGAGAAAGCCAAATGAGCAAACAAATCCAGGACGCCTACATCGTCGCCGCCACCCGCACCCCGGTCGGCAAGGCCCCGAAGGGCGTGTTCCGCAACACCCGTCCCGACGACATGCTGGCGCACGTGCTCAAGACCGTCGTCGCGCAGGCGCCCGGCATCGACGTCAACCGCATCGACGACGCCATCATCGGCTGCGCCATGCCCGAAGGCGAGCAAGGCATGAACGTGGCGCGCATCGGCGTGCTGCTGGCCGGCCTGCCGGACACCGTGGCCGCGCAGACCATCAACCGCTTCTGCTCCTCCGGCCTGCAGGCCGTCGCGCTGGCGGCCGACCAGATCCGCCTCGGCAATGCCGACCTGATGCTGGCCGGCGGCACCGAGTCGATGTCGATGGTGCCGATGATGGGCAACAAGGTCGCGCTGTCGCCCAGCGTGTTCAAGGACGACCACGTCGCGATCGCCTACGGCATGGGCATCACCGCCGAGAAGGTGGCCGAGGAATGGAAGGTCTCGCGCGAGGAGCAGGACGCCTTCGCCGCCGCCTCGCACCGGAAGGCGCTGGCGGCGCAGGCGGCCGGCGAGTTCGCGCAGGAGATCACGCCGTATGAAGTCGTCTCGCACGTACCCGATCTCGCCGGCAACGCGGTCCGGTTGAAGCAACTGCTGGTCGAGCAGGACGAAGGCCCGCGCGCGGATACCTCGCTCGAAGGCCTCGGCAAGCTGCGGACGGTGTTCCGCAACGGCCAGTTCGGCGGCACGGTCACCGCCGGCAACTCCTCGCAGATGAGCGACGGCGCCGCGGGCGTGCTGCTGGCCTCGGAGCAGGCGATCAAGGACTACGGCCTGACGCCGCTGGCGCGCTTCGTCAGCTTCTCGGTGGCCGGCGTGCGGCCGGAGGTGATGGGCATCGGCCCGATCGCCGCGATCCCGAAGGCGCTCGAACAGGCGGGACTGACGAAGGACCAGCTCGACTGGATCGAACTCAACGAAGCCTTCGCCGCGCAGGCGCTGGCGGTGATCCGCGATTCCGGGCTGGACCCGGACAAGGTCAATCCCCTGGGCGGCGCGATCGCGCTCGGCCACCCGCTGGGCGCGACCGGCGCGATCCGCACCGCCACCATCGTCCACGGCCTGCGCCGCCGCAAGCAGAAATACGGCATGGTGACGATGTGCATCGGCACCGGCATGGGCGCGGCGGGGATCTTCGAAGCGCTCTGAGCGGGCTGTCGGCCGCCGAGACGAAAACGGCGCCCTTGAGGCGCCGTTTTTTTTCCGGTGCAGGGAACGTACAGCGGGATGACAAGATCCGTTTCCGCCGCGCGCCCAGGAATCAGGGAGTTGCTCAGTTGATGTCGGTAACGCCAAGCTCCCCCAGCGCGCGGGTCATGCTGTCGCGGGCCGCATCGCTGATCGTCTCGTGGTCCAGCGCGAAGCGGATCGTGGCCTCGACCAGGCCGATGTGCGTGCCGCAGTCGAAGCGCGTGCCGCGGAAGCGGTAGGCATCCACCTGGCGGTCCTGGATCAGGCTCGCGATCGCGTCGGTCAGCTGGATCTCGCCGCCGGCGCCGCGGCCGGTGTTCTCGAGGTGGTCGAAGATCGCGCCCGGCAGGATGTAGCGGCCGACCACGGCCAGCGTGCTCGGCGCGTCCTCCGGCTTCGGCTTCTCGACGATGCGGCGGATCGCGCCGTGGCGGTCGCGGAAGCCATCGGTGGCGACGATGCCGTAGCTGGCGGTCTGCTCCTGCGGTACGTCCTGCACCGCGATCGCACCGACGTCGTTGGCCTCGGCGTGGTCGGCCATCTGCTTCAGCGCACCCGCGCCGTTCCTGTTCCAGATCAGGTCGTCGGGCAGCAGCACCGCGAACGGTTCGTCGCCGATCACCGGCCGGGCGCACAGCACGGCGTGTCCCAGCCCCAGCGCTTCGGCCTGGGTCACGAACACCGCGCGCACGCCCTCGGGCAGCACGTTGCGCACCAGCTCCAGCTGCTCGAGCTTGCCGGACCGCTCCAGCTTCTGCTCCAGTTCGTAGGCCTTGTCGAAATAGTCGGCCACCGCGTGCTTGTAGCGGTTGGTGACGAACACCAGCGTGTCGCAGCCGGCTTCGATGGCTTCGTCCACCGCGTACTGGATCAGCGGCCGGTCGACGATCGGCAGCATCTCCTTGGGCACGGTCTTGGTCGCGGGCAGGAACCGCGTTCCCAGTCCGGCGACCGGGAACACGGCCTTGCGGATGCGTTTGCTCATGTCTTGCGGGCCTGTCTTGCGGGGAAGGCCACGACCGTGCCGGCGACTTCGCGCGCGGGCGTGCCGGTGGCGGGCCGGAACTCGGGCAGCGTTTCGCGCAGCAGCAGGGCGAGCGCCTCGGTGTCGAACACGGCAACCGACTCGCGCATGCGCACGACCGCCTGCTGGATCTTCTCCCCGGAGACCGAGCGCGCCTCGGCCTGCAGGATCTTCGGGTGGACGGTGGGGCGATAGCGTTCGTCGGCGTGGAACAGCGTCTCGTGCAGCTTCTCGCCGGCGCGCAACCCGGTGTAGACGATCGCGATGTCCCGCTCGGGCTGCTTGCCGGCGAGGCGGATCATCTGCTCTGCCAGCAGGCGGATCGGCACCGGCTCGCCCATGTCGAGCGTGTAGATCGCCTCGCGCGAGCCGATCGCGACCGACTGCATGATCAGCTGGCAGGCTTCCGGGATCGTCATGAAGTAGCGGGTGACGTCCGGATCGGTGACCGTGACCGGCCCGCCGGTGCGGATCTGCTCGCGGAACAGCGGCACCACGCTGCCGGCCGAATCGAGCACGTTGCCGAAGCGCACGGTCACGAAGTGGGTGCCGTCGGCTTCGGCGAGCGACTGGCAGACCATCTCGGCCAGCCGCTTGGTCGCGCCGAGCACGTTGACCGGGTCGACCGCCTTGTCGGTGGAAATCAGCACGAAGGTACCGACTCTGGCCGCGGCCGACTCGCGGGCCACGACTTCGGTCGCCAGGACGTTGTTGCGCACGGCCTCGCGCAGCTGTCCTTCCAGCACCGGGACCTGCTTGTAGGCCGCGGCATGGAAGACCGCATCGGGGCTGGACAGGCCCAGCGCGTGGCGCATCACGGCCGGATCGCCGCAGTCGCCCAGGACCGGCACGCACTGGATCTGCGGGAAATCGCGACGCAGTTCGGATTCGGTCTTGATGAGCGAGAGTTCGTCGATTTCGACCAGCGCGATCCGGCTCGCGCCATAGCGCGCGCACTGCCGGCACAGCTCGCCGCCGATCGATCCGCCGGCGCCCGTGACCAGCACGCTGCGCCCGCCCAGCCAGCCGCGGATCGCCTTCCAGTCCGGGGTCACCGGCTTGCGGCCGAGCAGGTCCTCGATGGCGACTTCCTTCAGCTCACCGGGTAGCGACCGCCCCTCGAGCATGTCGTCGAGCCGGGGCACGGTGCGGAACGGCAGTCCGGTGCTCTCGCAGGCGGCCACGACGCGGCGCATGGTCGCGGCATCGACCGAGGGCATCGCGATCACCAGCAGTCTCGCGGCGGTCTCGGGTGCGATCCTGCCCACGTCGCCGATCTTCCCCAGCACCGGCACGCCCTGCAGCCGGCTGCCGCGCAGCTTGGCGGCGTCGTCGAGGAAGCCGACCGGCACGTAGGCGCCCGCACGGCGCAGGTCGCGGACCAGGGTCTCGCCGGCCTGCCCCGCGCCGAGGATCAGCACCCGCAGCGCAGCCTTGTCGGTGCGTGCGAGGCCATGGTCCTTCCAGGCCCGGTACAGCAGGCGCGGCATGCCCAGCATCGCCGTCAGCAGCAGCGGGTACAGCAGCAGCACCGAGCGCGGCACCTCGGCCAGCCGGTTGTAGGCGAACAGCACCAGCATGATCGCCATCAGGCCGATCACCGATGCCTTCAGGATGTTGAGCAGGTCCGGCAGGCTCGCGAAGCGCCATACCCCGCGATACAGGCCGACCTGCCAGAACACGGCGCCCTGCGCCGCGAGCACCAGCAGGATTTCGGTCGACAGCCAGGGGGTCGAGGGGACGACGGGCAGCATCGAGTAGCGGAACTGGTGCAGGCCCAGCCAGCACAGCCAGACCATGCACAGGTCGTGGGCAACCACCGCCATCCTCGGCGTCGTGGTGCTGACCCGATCCTTCCAGTTGACCATCTTCAGGGCTTCCCGTCTCTGAGGCTGTCCGGCGTGTCACGCACGGAACGCTCGCGAAGCAGCATCCATGCCAACCCCCCTGCTGCTGTGAACATCACGTACGTTGACATGATAACGGCGGAACTCCATGAATGCATGGCAAACATGGCCAGTACGGCCACAAGCGCGGCGATGGCGTAGGCCAGCGTCACCACGGCGTGGCTACCCGCCCTACGTGCCCACGCCTGGTAGGCGTGCTGCACGTGCGGCCGCCACCACGCCTCACCGCGCACCATGCGCGCAAGCAACGTCAAGGATGCGTCAAGGAGGAACGGCAGCAGCGGCAACAGCAGCAGCACGCGGCCGTCGAACCCGCGATGCATCGATGCCAGGGCCAGCAGCGCGGCAAGCGCATAGCCCAGCGCGCCACTGCCGACGTCGCCGAGGAAGATCCGCGCCCTGGGGAAGTTGAACGGCAGGAAGCCGCATGCGCCCGCGGCAAGCGCCAGGCCGATCCAGAGCACCGGCCCCTCGCCGACGAACAGGGCCCAGGCCGCGGCGACCAGGATGGCCTGGCTGGCGGCGATGCCATCGATGCCGTCCATGAAGTTCCAGACGTTGGCCAGCACCACAGCCGCGACGAACGCGGTGGCCATGTCTTCCCACCCACCGCCTTCCAGGCCCAGCGCCACCGACAGCAAGGCAGCCGCGAACACGTGCACGCACAGGCGCAGCAGCGGCGAGAGCGGCCGATGGTCGTCGATCCAGCCGATGCCGGCCACCAGCGCGAAGCCGCCCGTGGCAAGGGCGATGGACGGCAGGTGGCCCGGCACGGCCACCGCCAGCGCGGCCGCGGCCAGCAGCAGGACGATGACGATGGAGATGCCGCCGCCCCTGGGCGTGGCGGCGTGGTGGCTGCGGCGCTCGCCGGGCTGGTCGATCAGCTGGCGGCGGAGCGCATAGCGCCGTGCCATCGAGGTCGATGCGCAGCCGATCGCGAAGCCCGCCAACAGCCAGAGAGCAAGTAGCGCCGCGTGGGGCATCAGACCACGGCGTAGTTCAGCAGCGGCTTGATCGTGCCCCACTCCTTGCAGCTCGGGCACTGCCAGTGGTGGCTGCGCGCCCCGAAGCCGCAGCGATTGCAGCGATAGCTCGGATTGCGCACGAGCAGTTGCTCGGTGATCAGCCGCAGGTCCTGCAGGGTCGCGGCGAGGTTGCTGTTCTCGGCCAGGGTCAGGTCGATCAGGGCCGCCTCGCCGCGCACGGACGGGCGGTCCTTCAGCTGCTGCGCCAGGTAGCCGCGAGCGGCGGGCACGCCATCCTGCCGCTCCACCAGCCGGGTCAGCGCCAGCACCGGCGCGATGCCGCGGTAGTGCTCGCTCATCTCGGCCAGGAACTTGCGCGCGCCGGACGTGTCGCCGACGCGCTCGTAGGCGGCCAGCAGCGCCGGCAGCACCTCCGGCAGGAAATCGGTGTCGTGCCGGGCGGCGCGCTCGTAGGCGCGGATCGCGGCCGCATCGTTGCCGGCGTCCGTTTCGAGCCGGCCTTCGAGGATGCCCGCGCGCACCGACTTCGAATCGGCGGCATAGGCGCGCGCCACGGCGGCGCGGGCGCCTTCCGCATCCCCGGCCAGGCGCAGGCGGTCGGCCAGTTCGCACTCGAACTGCGCGATCAGCCTGCCCATCGGCTCGCCGGTCGCCGCTTCGTAGCGGGTCGCGTTCTCGATCGCCTTCGCCCAGTCGCGTTCGGCCTCGTAGATGCCGATCAGGTGCTTGAGCGCCTGCGGCGCGCGCTGGTCGATCTTCGCCAGGTCGGTGAACACCACCTCGGCGCGGTCGAGCAGGCCGGACTTCATGTAGTCCTCGCCCAGCGCCAGCAGCGCCTGCACCTTCTGCGGGTCGCTGAGGTCGGGGCGCTGCGCCAGGCCCTGGTGCAGCCGGATCGCGCGGTCGACCTCGCCGCGGCGGCGGAACAGGTGGCCGAGCGCGAGCTGGGTCTCGAAGGTTTCCTTGTCGAGCTCGGCAATGTGCAGGAACAGCTCGATCGCCTTGTCCGGCTGTTCGTTGAGCAGGTAGTTCAGGCCGCGGAAGTAGGTGGTGGACAGCCGGCTGACCTGGGTGTCGCTGTGGCGCTCGCCGCCGCGGCGTCCGATCACCCAGCCGCTCAGCGCGGCGATCGGCAGCAGCAGGAAGAACCAGAACCACTCGGTGACGAAGGCCATGGCGCTCAGACTCCCATGTCGTGGGGCGGAGACGGCGCGCCGTCGCGCGCGCGTTCGCGCTTGAGTTCCCGGCGCAGCGGTACGACCACGCCCAGCGCCAGCATCAATCCGCCGCAGATTACGCCGACGAGCAGCGCCGCCAGCACCAGCACGCCGAGGCCGGCGTCGATGCCGGTGAAACCAAGGTCGAGGGACACCATCTGCGGGTTCAGCGCACCGACGGCGAGGCCGAGCGCGGCGAACAGGAGGGCGATGAGGATCCGGAGCAGTCGCATGGCGCGGGAAACCGACGCGGATCCGCGCCCTACTCCTCGACCGGCAGCGGAATCACGGCGGTGACGCGCTCGCGCAGTTCCTTGCCGGGCTTGAAATGGGGGACATGCTTGCCGGGCAGCGCCACGGCGTCGCCGGTCTTGGGGTTGCGTCCGGTGCGCGGCGGACGGAAGTGCAGCGAGAAGCTGCCGAAGCCGCGGATCTCGATGCGATCGCCGTGCGCGAGCGAGCCGGCCATCATCTCCAGCAGCGACTTGACCGCCAGATCGACGTCGTCGGCCTTCAGGTGCGCCTGGCGCTGGGTCAGGATCTCGATCAGTTCCGATTTGGTCATCGTCGACGCGCCCGTGGAAGGTCGGAAGGACGGCCCGGCAACAGCCCGGGCCACCCGCCTGGTTCAAGCGCCCGGCCGCGAACGGCCGGGCGTCTGCGGCTTGCGCCGCAAGTCCACTTACTCGGACTTGTTTTCCAGCTGTTCGCGCAGCAGCGCACCCAGCTTGGTGGTTCCGCTGGAGGCTTCCGCCGCGGCCTTGTTGTACTCGGCCAGGGTCTCGGCGGCCTCGGCTTCGTCCTTGGCGCGGATCGACAGCTGCAGCAGGCGGCTCTTGCGGTCCTGGCCGACGTACTTGGCCTCGACCGTGTCGCCCACCTTCAGGTGCTGGCTGGCGTCGTCGACGCGGACGTCGGCGACATCGCGCGCGGCGACGTAGCCTTCCACGCCCTCGCCCAGGTCGATGGTCGCACCCTTGGCGTCCACTTCCTTGACCGTGCCGCTGACCTTGGAGCCGCGCGGATGGCTGGCGAGGAACTGGCCGTACGGATCCTGCTCGAGCTGCTTGACGCCGAGCGAGATGCGTTCGCGCTCGGGATCGACCGCCAGCACCACCGCTTCCATCGTGTCGCCCTTCTTGAAGTTGCGCGCGACTTCCTCGCCGGTGGAGTTCCAGCTGATGTCGGACAGGTGGATCAGGCCGTCGATGCCGCCGTCCAGGCCGATGAAGATGCCGAAGTCGGTGATCGACTTGATCTGGCCCTCGACCTTGTCGCCCTTCTTGTGGATGGCCGCGAAGGTCTCCCACGGGTTGGACGTGACCTGCTTGATGCCCAGCGAGATGCGGCGACGCTCCTCGTCGACGTCCAGCACCATGACCTCGAGCTCGTCGCCGACCTGCACCACCTTGGACGGGTTGACGTTCTTGTTGGTCCAGTCCATCTCGGACACGTGCACCAGGCCCTCGACGCCCGGCTCGATCTCGACGAACGCGCCGTAGTCGGTGACGTTGGAGACCTTGCCGAACACGCGGGTGTTGGACGGGTAGCGGCGGGCGATGTTGTCCCACGGATCCTCGCCCAGCTGCTTCAGGCCGAGGCTGACGCGGTTGCGCTCGCGGTCGTACTTGAGCACGCGCACGTCCAGCTCCTGGCCGACTTCAACGACCTCGGACGGATGGCGCACGCGCTTCCAGGCCATGTCGGTGATGTGCAGCAGGCCGTCGATGCCGCCGAGGTCGACGAACGCGCCGTAGTCGGTCAGGTTCTTGACCACGCCCTTGAGCACCGCGCCCTCGACCAGCTTCTCCATCAGCTGCTCGCGCTCTTCCGAATGCTCGCTCTCGACCACCGCGCGGCGGGAGACGACCACGTTGTTGCGCTTGCGGTCTAGCTTGATCAGCTTGAACTCGAGCTCCTTGCCCTCGAGGTACACCGGGTCGCGGACCGGGCGCACGTCGACCAGCGAGCCCGGCAGGAACGCGCGGACGTCCTTGATGTCGACGGTGAAGCCGCCCTTCACCTTGCCGCTGATGCGGCCGACGATGGTCTCGTTCTTCTCGAGCGCTTCTTCCAGCTCGTCCCAGACCATGGCGCGCTTGGCCTTCTCGCGCGACAGCACGGTCTCGCCAAAGCCGTTCTCGAGGGAGTCGAGCGCGACCTTGACGACGTCGCCCTCGGCGACGTCGATCTCGCCGGCGTCGTTACGGAACTGTTCGATCGGCACGATGCCTTCGGACTTGAGGCCGGCGTTGATGACGACGACGTCCGTGCGCACCTGGATCACGGTGCCGGTGACGATCGCGCCGGGCTTGAGCTTGGCGAGGTTCGCCTGGCTGGCTTCGAACAGTTCTGCGAATGATTCGGTCATTTCAAAATCTCGGTTGATGACACAGATCGCGTGCCCGTGGTGCGGGCCCTGCGATCCACCCGTTTTGTCGGCCTGCGCGGGATTGCGTGTGGCCGTGAGTGTTGTGGTGGATGGAACCCGCGCGGGAACTTCCCGTGCGGGACGGTTGTCTGCCTTGTTCGATCCCGGCCGAACGCGGTACCTGCCCCGTCCACGGCCTTCCCCGCGTAGAGGGAACGCCACAACCGGGGCAGCCGCCGTGGAACGGCGGCTACGGTGCCACGAGGGCCAGCACGCGCCCGACGACCGCTTCGATGCCGAGGCCGGTGGTGTCGATGTGGACGGCGTCTTCGGCCGGCCGCAGCGGCGCCACCGTGCGGCTGGCGTCACGGGCGTCGCGGGCGAGAATCTCGCGCAGCAGACCGTCCATTGTGACGGAAACCCCCTTGTCCTTCAACTGTTTATAGCGCCTTTCGGCGCGCTCCCCGGCGCTGGCGGTCAGGAACACCTTGTACGGGGCGTCCGGGAAGATCACCGTACCCATGTCGCGGCCGTCGGCGACCAGCCCCGGCGGCCGGCGGAACGCGCGCTGGCGGTCCTTCAGCGCGGCGCGGACCTCGGGGATGGCGGCGATCGCCGAAGCGGCGGCACCGGCGGTCTCGGTGCGCAACTCGTCGGTGGCGTCGTGGCCGTTGACGATCACCCGCAGGTCGCCGTTTTCCGGTTCCTGGAACCCGATTTCGGTGTCGAACGTGCAGCGCACCAGCGCGCCGGCGTCGTCGAGGTCGAGGTCGGCCCAGCCGGCGGCGACGCCGACCGCCCGGTACAGCGCGCCGGAATCCAGGTAGTGCCAGCCCAGCCGCCGGGCGACCAGCCGGCTGATGGTGCCCTTGCCGGACCCGGACGGGCCGTCGATGGTGAGAACGGGAATGGTGTCTGGCATGCGCGGAAGCAGGGTCGGGAGACAGCGGATTATGTCGCAGCGCGGCATCCTTGCCCCGGGTCCGGGGCGGCTCCGTGCCCGGGACCGGCAAGCGCTTGAATCTCCAGAGAAATGCCCGCTATAATGCGCGGCTTCGTTTTCCAACCCCGCTTTTTGAGGTCTGTCATGAAGGTCCTGTCCTCCCTGAAGTCGGCGAAGGCCCGTCACCGCGACTGCAAGGTCGTTCGTCGCCGCGGCAAGGTCTTCGTGATCTGCAAGTCGAACCCGCGTTTCAAGGCGCGCCAGCGCTGATCCGCGCGACCCGCCCCGGCACGCCGGGCGTTTCGGGTCCAACGCCGTACGCAGGAGGCCGCAGCGATGCGGCCTTTTTGCGTGCCCGCGCGTCGGGCGGGCGACGAGACCCCAGACCCGGCGACGCCGCGACGCCGGGCACAACCCGGTTCGCCGGCACAGCGCCCGGCGCCCGAATCTGATACAACGCCCGGGCCCGTTCTCCGCCCGTCGATCACAGAGGAATCCAGACCATGCGCCTGTCCGCCTGCCTCGCCCTGTCCGCGCTGCTCTGCGTCGCGGGCGCCGCTTCCGCCGATACCCTGCTGGTCCAGCGCGCCCAGGCCAAGTCGCAGGTCGCCCTGCCCGCGCGTGGACAGAGCGCCGCCCAGGTCGAGGCCCGCTTCGGCGCGCCGACGCAGAAACTCGATCCGCGCGGCGGCCAGAAGCGCCAGTGGCCGACGATCAACCGCTGGGTCTACCCGGACTTCACCGTCTATTTCGAGCGCGACCGCGTCATCGACGCCGTGCTCAACCAGGCCAGCGCCTCCGAGACCGGCCCGAAGCCGGCGATCCGCTGAAGCCGGGCGCCTCCCGTACCGATGACCGAAGCGACATCGCGATTCCCCGCGGAGTGGGAGCCCCAGTCCGCGGTCCTGCTCGCATGGCCGAATGCCGACACCGACTGGGCCGAAAGGCTGGGCGAAGTCGAGGAAACCTACATCGCCCTGGTTGCGGCGATCACCCACTTCCAGCCGGTCGTGGTCTGCGTCGCCGACGAGGATGTCGAGAGCTACGCGCAGGCGCGGCTGTCGTCCAACCGGATCGACATGGCGCGCGTGCGCTTCGTCGAAGTGCCTTATGACGACACCTGGCTGCGCGACTCCGGCCCGATCAGCCTGCGCGAGGGCGACGGCTTCCGCCTGCTCGATTTCCGCTTCACCGGCTGGGGCGGCAAGTTCGACGCAAGCCGGGACGACCTGTTGGTGGAACGCCTCGCCGGGATGGGAATCTTCTCGAGGAGTTCCAGGCAATCCATTGATTTTGCTTTGGAAGGCGGCGCCATCGAAACGGACGGCGCCGGCACACTGCTGACCACCTGGCAGTGCCTGCACGAGCGCCATCCCGGCGCGAGCCGCGAGGAACTGACGCGCAAGCTCTCGGCATGGCTGCAGCAGGAGCGCGTGCTGTGGCTGGACCACGGCTACCTCGAGGGCGACGACACCGATGCCCACGTCGACACCCTCGCCCGCTTCGCCGCGCCGGACGCGATCGTGTTCCAGGCCTGCGACGATCCCGGCGACAGCCACTACGCCGAACTGCAGGCGATGGCCGGCGAGATCGCCGCATTGCGCACCGCCGACGGCCGCCCGTACCGGCTGTTCCCGCTGCCGTGGCCGGCGCCGATCCTCGACGGCGGCCGGCGCCTGGCGGCGTCCTACGCCAACTTCCTGGTCGTCAACGGTGCGGTGCTGATGCCGGCCTATGGCGATCCCGCCGACGCGGCCGCCGCAACGGTGATGCAGCAGGCCTTCCCCGACCGCGAGATCGTGCCAGTGCCCTGCCGCCCGCTGATCTGGCAGAACGGCAGCCTGCATTGCGTAACCATGCAGTTGCCCGAAGGCCTGCTGGCCTGAGCATCGGTCCCGGCGGCCAGGGCGATTTCGGTCCTGCCGCCAAGGGATCACCCCCGATCATTTGAATCCCTTCGGGCCCATCTCCCACTGGCTGCGGTTCAAGGCCATCCCGTGGGAGCGCCCTTGGGCGCGATGCTTCTGACGATTACGATCCGGCATCGCGCCCAAGGGCGCTCCCACAGGGGGCGATCCGCCGCGGTTTGCCGCGGAGCTGTTCATTCGAAAATGCCTTGGCCCGTCAGGGCGCGGGCGTGATGTGCAGCGCATGCAGGTCGATGCCGTCGGCGCGGGCCTCGACCACCAGCGTGTTGTTTCCTTCCAGCAGTTCGAACGCGGCGTCGTGCTCTACCTGTGCACCGTTGACGCGCAGGGCCACATCGCGCGCGCGGCCGCCGCCGATCGCCAGCCGGTAGCGTCCGGCCTGCGCCACCTCCAGGGTGTACTTGAGCCATTCGCCGGCCTGCAGGCCTTCGACGTAGGCCTCGCCCGCGGCGTCGAGGGCGAGATCGATGCCATCGTTGCGATAGGTCATGCCGCGGTTCCAGGTGATCCGTTCGCCGCCAGTGGAGACGTGGTAGTTCGCTGGCGCCAGACTCCGGTATGCGACGAGGTTGCGGCCCATGTCGAAGTCGGACGCCCGCAGGCTGCCGCCGTCGGCCGCGATCCGGTGCGGTTTGAACGGCACGCTCAGTTCGCTGTGCGGCGCGCGGAACAGGGCATCGACCACGTCGGGATGCCGCACGTTGTGCTCGAACCGCACGTCGTGCGTCGCGAACCGCATCAGCGCGGCTTCGGCGTCCTCCGCGCGCGGCTTCGGGCCCTTGCCCTGCCAGTAGTCGAGCAGTTCCCGGTACCCGGGGTTCGGCACGATCTGCAGCGGATTGTTGTAGCGGATCTTCTTCAGCGGCCACCACGCCCAGCCGATGCCCTCGGCCTCGACCAGCGCGACGGTGCGCGCGAACCAGTCGTTGGAGTTCTCGCCGGTCTCGCCGAGCCACAGCGGGATGCCGTGCTTCTCGCGCAGGGCCAGTGCGCCGGCGAGCGTGTCGGGCGTGGTGAAGTTCCAGTAGCGATGGAAGCTGATGACGAGGTTGTCGTCCCACAGTCCCTCGTCGAACACGCCTTCGTAGTTGTTGCCCCAGCAGTTGCCGGCGAGGAACACGATGTGGTTGCGGTCGACCTCTCGGATCGCGCGCGTGGCGCGCACCAGGAACTCGCGCAGCGGCACGTTGCCCTTCTCGGCGCAGCCGTTGCGGTCTGACTTGTCGGCGAAACCCCAGTTCGGCTCGTTGACCAGGTCGTAGCCGCCGATGTGGGGCTCGTCGCGGTAGCGTTCGGCCAGCTTCGCCCAGAGCGCGATCGCCTTGTCCTGGTTGGCCGGATCGTCCCAGAACGAAGGTTTGTCCGGGTCGCGGTCGGAGATGTTGAGGTCGTTGCCCTGCCCGCCGGGCGCGGCATGCAGGTCGAGGATCAGGACCATGTCGTTGGCCTTGACCCACGCCAGCAGTTGGTCGGTGCGGCGGAAGCCGTCCTCGAGCCAGGTGTGCTGGCCGGGAACCGGCTCCTGCTCGACCGGCAGCGTGTACAGCCCGTAGTGCATGGGCAGCCGCACCGAGTTGAAGCCCCAGGCCTTCATCGCGTCGATGTCGGCCTTGGTGGTGTGGTTGTCGAGCCATGCCGCGTGGAACGCGCGCGTCTTCTCCGGGCCGATCAGTTTCTCGATCTCCGACAGGATCACGCGCTGGGTGCCGAACTGCGAAAGCTCGAGCATGTAGCCCTCCTGCAGCATCCAGCCGCCCAGGCCCATGCCGCGCAGCAGGACGCGATCGCCGTTGCCGTCGACGATGTGCCGGCCCTCGGCCTTCAGGAAACCCCTGCCCATTGCGGGGAACGCCAGCAGCGCCACCGCCAGGAACAGCGCGCAGGCAACCCCCAGCCTCGTTGTCTTCGTGGACATGTCGCCTCGTTTAGACTTCGCCGTATGGGGCCGGATCATCGCACGAGCCCCCGCACGACCGGCTCCATCCCGCCCCACACCACAGGCCCGCCCCAGGCGCATGAAGAAGACCACGCTCCCCGTCGCCCTGATCCAGGAACGCAACCACGGCGATGCCGACGCCAACCTGTCGGCGATCGAACGGCGCGTGGCGGAAGCCGCGAAGTCGGGCGCACGACTGGTGCTGCTGCAGGAACTGCACAACGGCTGCTACTTCTGCCAGCACGAGTCGGTCTCCGAGTTCGACCTGGCCGAACCGATCCCCGGCCCGAGCACCGAGCGCCTCGGCAGGCTGGCGAAAGAGCACGGCGTGGTGCTGGTCAGCTCGCTGTTCGAGCGCCGCGCCGCCGGGCTGTACCACAACACCGCGGTGGTCTTTGAAACCGACGGCAGCGTCGCCGGCAAGTACCGCAAGATGCACATCCCCGACGACCCGGGCTTCTACGAGAAGTTCTACTTCACGCCGGGCGACCTCGGGTTCACGCCGATCGACACCTCGGTCGGCCGGCTCGGCGTGCTGGTGTGCTGGGACCAGTGGTACCCGGAGGGCGCGCGCCTGATGGCGCTCGCCGGCGCGGAGCTGCTGCTGTACCCGACCGCGATCGGCTGGGACCCGGACGACGAGCAGGACGAGAAGAACCGCCAGCGCGACGCCTGGGTGCTGAGCCACCGCGGCCATGCCGTCGCCAACGGCCTGCCGGTGCTGTCGTGCAATCGGGTCGGCCATGAAGTTTCGCCGCTCGGCACCAGCGGCATCGACTTCTGGGGCAACAGCCACGTGCTCGGCCCGCAGGGCGAGTTCATCGCCGAAGCCGGCGGCGAACCGCAGGTCCTGCTCGCCGAGGTCGACCTCGGCCGCAGCGAACACGTGCGCCGGATCTGGCCGTTCCTGCGCGACCGCCGCATCGACGCCTATGACGGCCTGCTCAAGCGCTACCTCGACTAGGGCGGCGTCCCCCTCGGGTTTCCGGATGACGCCAGACCCCTTGTCATTCCGAACGTAGGTGAGAAGCACTCCACAACAGCCGAAGGCTGGTCAATCTGATGGGAAACCAGATCTCTCGCGGAGCCTGCCCTGAGCGAAGCCGAAGGGCCCGAGATGACAGCTCGATAGCCAATGAACTTGCGGGACGCCACACCAATATCCGTCAACGCCATGCCGCATCTGATACGTAACGCGAAGGACGCCGACGTGCCGACGATCGCGGCAATCTACGCCGACGAGGTCCGCGAACGCGTCAACACCTACGAGTACGACGTCCCCGACGAGGCGGAGATGCGTCGCCGCATGCACGCGAACGTCGACGACGGCTTTCCGTATCTGGTGGCGGAGCTGGACGGCCGGGTCGCCGGCTACGCCTATGCCGGCAGCTTCCGCGCACGGCTCGGCTACCGCTTCACGGTGGAGAACTCCGTCTACGTCGCGGCCGATGCACAGGGGCACGGCATCGGCGCGGCACTGCTGGCCGCGCTGATCGAGGCCTGCGAGGCGCGCGGTTTCCGGCAGATGATCGCGGTGATCGGGGAGCCGACCAACACCGCATCGATCCGACTGCACGAGCGCTTCGGCTTCCGCCACGTCGGCACCATGGCCGGGATCGCCTGGAAGCACGGCCGTTGGCTGGACACCGTGTTCATGCAGCGCGAGCTGGGACAGGGCAGCGGAGCGGGCCCCAGGGCCGACGCCGGAGCGGGCACTTGATTAATACGAACGATCGTGCTTTTATGGGGGCATGCTGCTAATGACGCCCTCCCCCACGAAGGGTGCCACCACGCGCGAGGCCATCCTCGCGCGTTCCTATCTGCTGGCCTGCGTCAACGGGCTCGAGGGCCTCACCATCGGCGGGGTCGCCGAGCAGGTCGGCATGTCCAAGAGCGGCGTGTTCGCCCACTTCGGCTCGCGCGAGGACCTGCAGCTGGCCACGCTCGACCTCGGCGGCGAGCTGTTCATCCGAGACGTGCTCGTCCCGGCGCTCAAGGCGAAACGCGGCCTGCCGCGGCTGCGCGCGATCTTCGCGAACTGGGCCGAATGGGTCCGCCACGAGGACGACGGCGGCTGCCTGTTCCTGGCCGCCGCCAGCGAATACGACGACCGTCCCGGCCCGATCCGCGACCGCGTGCTGCAGCAGGAAGCCGACTGGCGCGACCAGCTGGCGAAGGCCGTGCAGCTCGCGATCGACAGCGGCGACCTGGCCGCCGACACCGAGCCGGCCCAGGTCGCGTTCGAGATCTACGCGATCGCGCTGGCGGTCCACCACGACGCCGGGCTCACCGGCTACGACGACGCTGCCGCGCGCGGGTTCCGTGCGTTCGAGCGGCTGATCCGCAGCTACACCCCTTCCTGAGGCGATCCGCGAGGTTCCGGTCATGGATACATTGCGCGAAGAAAATAGCACGACCGTTCGTTCTGAACCAGACAACCACATCGAAGCATCCGCCCCCGTCCTGCCGACGGCCCTGCCCGTCGCAGGCGCGGCCAGCCGGCCGGCGCAGGCCTCCTGGGTCGGTGGCGACTGGTGGTTTCCGCTGCTGCGCGCCGGCATGCGGACGCTGTCGCGGCTGGCGCCGCCGCTCGCGGTCGCGCTGTTCGACCGGATCTGGTTCTCGGCGCCACGGACGACGCCGCGACCCGAGGCCTCGGCCTGGCTGGCGCGCGGCGAGCCGATGCCCTTCCGCCTGCACGGCCATCGCGTCAACGCCTGGTCCTGGGGCCGTGGACCGACGGTGCTGCTGGTGCACGGCTGGGGCGGCAACGCCGGACAGATGCACGCGCTGATCGGACCGCTGCTCGAACGCGGACTGCGCGTCGTCGCCTTCGACGCGCCCGCGCACGGCACCTCCGATCCGAGCCGGCTCGGCGGGCGTCGGGTCAGCATGATCGAGATCGCCGACGCGCTGCGGGTGGTGGCCGCAGGTGTCGGCCCGATTGCCGGACTGGTCGCGCATTCGGGCGGCTGCACCGCCACGACGCTGGCGCTGCGCGACGGCTGGGCCGGACCGGAGCGGATCGCGTTCGTCGCGCCCTTCGCCCTGCCCTCGGAGGCAATCGCGCCGTTCGGCCGCGCGATCGGTGCCAGTGCCGCGGCGACGGCACGCTTTCGCACGCTGGTCGAGCGTCGCTTCGCGCGGCCGTGGACGGACTTCGACATGCCCGGCCTGGCGGCGCGGCGCGCCTTGCCTCCGCTGCTGGTGGTGCACGATCGCGACGACCGCGAAGTCCCGTTCTTCCACGGACAGGCGGTGGCGGAGGCATGGCCGCAGGCGCGGCTGGCCGAAACCGGCGGCCTCGGCCACCGCAGGCTGCTGCGCGACCCTTCCGTGGTCGCGGACATCGTCGCGTTCATGGCATCGGGGCGCCCGGGCCCGGTGCCCGCCACGCCCGCCGACGCGCGCGACGAACTTGATCGCGCGTACGCCGCCGCCGGCCTGGGCCGGGATGCGCCGATGGTGGCCTGACCTCTTCGGGTCCATTCCCCGCCGCTTTGTGACGAAAATGACCGAGGGAGCGCCCTCGGGCGCGATGGCCGGATCGCGATCGTCAAAAGCAAAGCATCGCGCCCGAGGGCGCTCCCACGGGATTGCCGCCTCCGCGGCTTCCCCTGTCGGGCGTGAAGCCCTAACCTGTCGCCCGCTGAACCGACGACGGCGCCGCGAGGCGCCGTCTTTGTCTAAGGCGACGCCAACCGCAAGCGAATCCCCCGTTGAACGAACCCGCAGCCCCCACGGACGCCGACTGGCGCGCGCAACCCCACGCCATCGTCGAACGCGACGGCGTGCGCTACACCCTGCTCGGCACCGCGCACGTCTCGCGCGCGAGCGTCGAGGCCGTGCATTCGGCGATCGCGGAAGGCGGATTCGACGCGGTCGCGGTGGAACTGGACGAGCAGCGCCTGCGCGCGATCAGCGACCCGGACGCGCTGGCGAAGCTCGACCTGGTCAAGGTGCTGCGCGAGGGCAAGACCCCGCTGTTCGCGGCGAACCTCGCGCTGGCCAGCTACCAGCGACGGCTGGCCGAGCAACTCGGCATCGAGCCGGGCGCGGAGCTGAAGGCCGCGGTCGAGGATGCGCGCGCGCGCGGCCTGCCCACGCACCTGATCGACCGCGACGTGGGCCTGACCTTCAAGCGCGCGCTGCAGCGCCTGGGCTGGTGGCAGCGGGCCAAGCTCGGCGGCGGCATCGTCGCCGGCCTGATCGTGGACGACGAGGTCGCCGAACACGACATCGAGAAGCTCAAGCAGGGCGACATGCTGCAGGCCAGCTTCAGCGAATTCGCCGAGCAGACGCCCGCGCTGTACGACGCGCTGATCGCCGAGCGTGACCGCTACATGGCCGCGCGCCTGCGCCAGACCTCCGGCGACGCGCGCGAGGTGCTGGCCGTGGTCGGCGCCGGCCATCTCGACGGGCTGGCGCGGCACCTGCGCGACGATGCCGGCGCGCCCGAGGCGGTGATTCCGGAACTCGAGGCGCTGAAGCCGAAATCGAAGCTACCGATCATGGAGATCTGCATCGGCGTGTTCCTGCTCGGCGGCTTCGCCTGGGGCTTCGCCACCGGCGGCTTCGACGTCGGCGCCGACCTGCTGCTGTACTGGGTGTTGTGGACCGGCGGCCTCGGCGCGCTGGGCTGCCTGGTCGCGGGCGGCCATCCGCTGAGCATCCTCGGCGCCTTCCTGTCCTCGCCGTTCACCCCGCTGCATCCCGCGCTCGCCTCGGGCACCGTCAGTGCCCTGATCGAAGCCTGGGTGCGCAAGCCCACCTACGCCGACTTCATGGCCCTGCGCGACGACGTCAACTCCGTGAAAGGCTGGTGGCGCAACCGCGTCGCGCGCGTGCTGGTGAACTTCTTCCTGACCTCGCTCGGCACCGCCATCGGCGTCTGGACCGGCGGCGCGAGGATGCTGGCGCGCCTGTTCGGCTGATGTCCCGCGGGATGGATCGCCGTTTCAGAACAACGTGAACGCGCCATTGGCGACGTTGTGCGCCAGCACCGGCAGCATCAGGCTCCCGGTGCGCTGCCGGAACCAGACCAGGAGCAACGCCGGCCCCGCGGTCATGGCGAACGCCATCGCGTCGAACGACAGGCCATCCGCGCGCCAGAACAGCGCGTGGCCAAGGCCGAAGGCGACGGTCGCCAGCCATCCGCCGCCGCTGATGCCGGCAAATCGACGCTTCGCGCCGGAATCCAGCGCCTCGTTCAAGGCCAGCAACAGCACGCCGCGATAGAACAGCTCCTCCTCGATTCCGGGCATCGACCACTGGAACAGGATCGTGTCGATGCCCTCCCTGCCGTCGCCATAATGGAATGCCAGGCCGAAGAGCGCGGCGACGAACAGCGCGAAGACGATCCATGCCGCGCCCGAACCGGGCGCCTGGCGCAACGTGATTCCGCAGCGCCCGAAGCCGAACCGCGGCAGCGCGGCCACCGCCAGCAGTCCCGCCGTGGCGAGCAGTTTCCCCGTCCAGTTCCAGGCGCTGTCCGGGAAGAAATCCGGAACCAGTCCGTACCCGCGCAGCACCAGCGCATCGCGCAACAGCATCAAAAACAGTGCCACGACCAGCCAACCCGCGCGCAGGTCGCTTCGGGCGACGTATGCCACCAGGCATGCGAGCGCGGCGACCACGCCCATGTGGATCGCGATTTCGACTAGCGCAAGCGGCATGTTCCGGTTCCTGGATCTGGCGGCGGGGCAAACCGCTTCCCGCCCTTGCGGGGACGGGAAGCGGCCCGGTGGTGAAACGTCCGGTCAGTCGGTGCCGAGCGCCGGCGCCGGCGCCGAAGGCGCAGCCCCGAGCCCGCGCGCACGCCGCACCAGCCGCGCCGTGCCGGTGCGCAGGTCGTCGAGCAGCGCGTAGATCGTCGGCAGGAACAGCAGGCTGACCACGGTCGAGAACGCGAGCCCGCCGGCGATGGCGCGTGCCATCGGGTGGTACGGCGGCATGCCCTGCGGGGTGTCGGTGTTGAGCGCGATCGGGACCATCGCCAGGATCGCCGTGCCCATCGTCATCAGGATCGGCCGCAGGCGTTCGCGGCTGCCCTCGACCAGGGCCTCGGTCCGCGGCATCCCGCGCCGGCGCAGGTTGTTGATGTGCTCGATCATCACGATGCCGTTGTTCACCACCACGCCCATCAGCACCAGGATGCCGATGACGGCCATGATGTTCATCTCGGTGCCGGTGATCCAGAACAGCCAGTACACGCCAAAGATCGAGAACAGCACGCAGGACATGATCGCGGTCGGGAACAGCAGCGACTCGAACACCGCGGCCATGATCACCAGCATCAGCACCAGGGCGATCATGATGCTCCTGACCATCTGGTCCATGCCGTCGAAGTTGATGTTGAAGCTCAAGCCGGCGAAGGTGTAGCCGTAGCCCGGCGGGAACTCGACGCCGTCGAGCGTGGTCTCGATGGCCTTGCGCGCCTCGTCCACGGGCACGTCCTTGGCGATGCCAGCCTCGATGCGCAGCATGGTCTGGCGGTTCATGCGCTGGATCGCGGTCGACGCCGGGTTGACGTTCACGTCCACCATCGCCAGCAGCGGCACTTCGGTGCCGTTGGGCGCGCGCACCATGAACGAGGCCAGGTCCTCGGCGCTGTAGCTCTCAGAGCCGGCGAAGCGCACGTTGACCGGGATCTCCCGGTCGCCGCTGTGAAAGTCGCGCAACGACGAGCCGCGCAGCGCCATGCCGACGAACTGCGCCACCTGCTGCGCGCTGAAGCCGTAGGCGGCCGCGCGCTCGCGGTCCACCTGCACCGACAGTTCGGAGTTGGCGTCGCCGGTGTCCACGCGCACGTCGCGCAGCTTCGGATTGCGGCCCAGCATCGGCACGATGTCGTCGGCGATTTCCTGCAGCGTCTGCGTGGAATCGCCGACCAGGCTGAAGCGGATGCCCTGTCCGTCGCTGCCCATGCCGCCGGGCCAGCCGATGCCGATCTTCGCGCGCGCCGACTGCGGCAGCCCCTTGCGCACCTCCTCCTCGATCAGCTTGCTCTGCTCGCGGTCCTTCACCTTGAGGAACAGGCGCGTCGACGCCCAGCCCTGCTCGCTGTAGCGGCTGTAGACGCGATCGATCCGGAACTTCTCGCGGTTGGCGTTGACGAACGCTTCCACCTTCGCCACTTCCCGGCCCATCTCCTCCTTGGAGTACGCGCCCTTCCACTGGTAGAAGACGTTGATCTGGCTGGGGTCGCCGTCGTCGCCGCCGCCCTGCGTGTACTTCATCGGGATGACGCTGACCAGCGAGATCGCCAGGATGCCGGCGATCGCCCAGCCGCGGTGCTCCAGGGTCCAGCGCAGCAGGCGCGCGTAGCGCTGCTGCAGGCGCGTGATGAACGGCGACTTCAGCGCCGGCGGCGTCTTCATCCGCGCCGACAGCATCGGGATCAGGCTCACCGCGACCAGCCACGATGCCAGCAGCGACACCGAGATCGTCACCGCCAGCTGCGACAGGTAGATGGTGATGATGTTCTTCTCGCCGAACATCATCGGCAGGAACACCACGCAGTGGCACAGGGTGCCGGCCGACAGCGCGATCGCGACGTGGCGGGTGCCGATGATCGAAGCCAGCGTCGGCTTGTCCGGATACTTCTCGCGCTCCTGGTAGATGCTTTCGACCACCACCACGGCGTTGTCCACCAGCATGCCCACCGCGAGCAGCAGGCCCATCATCGAGATGATGTTGAGCGAGATGCCGGTGAAGTACATGAAGCCCAGGGTCATGATGAAGCAGATCGGGATCGCCGCGGTCACCATCAGCGTCGACGGCCAGTGGCGCAGGAAGGCGTAGAGCACGATCACCGACAGGAACAGGCCGATCGCGCCGGCCTCGGCCAAGGCCAGCAGCGAACCGGTCACCGCCTCGCCCTGGTCGTCGCTGATCTCGACGTCGATGCCGCGCATGGACGGATCGGTTTCCAGCACCTTGAGCTCGGCGCGGACCGCGCGCGAGAGGTCGACGAGATTCGCGGCGCGCTCCTTGTAGATGTCCACGCCGACGCTGGGCTTGCCCTCCATCTGCCGGACGTAGCCCATGCGCTGCGGCTGCAGGCCGACGTCGGCGATGTCGGACAGGCGCGTGCCGCGGTTGTTCACGCGCAGGTCGCGCAGCGCCTGCAGTTCCTGCAGCTCGCCGCGCGGCTGCACGCGCAGGCGCTGCCCGGCCTCGGTGATCTGGCCGGCCGACACCGAGAAGTTCGCCGCCTGCAGCCGCTGCACCAGTTCGTTCAGCGCGACGCCGTGCGCGCTCAGGCGGTTCCTGTCGAGCGCGATCAGCACCTCCTGCCGGGCGACGCCCTCCACCTCCACGCGGGCCACGCCCGGCAGGCGCTCCAGCCGCTGCTTGATGCTGCGCTCGATCAGGTCCGCGCGTGCGGTCAGGTCCTCGTCGCTGCTCAGCCGCAGGCTCATCGCCTCGCGGTCGCTGGTGCTCCAGCGCTGCACGTAGTAGCGGCGGAAGTCGTCCGGCAGTTCGTCGCGGACCGCGTCGATGCGCTCGCGCGCCTCCGACGCAGCGATGGCGATGTCGCGGTTCCAGTCGCCGAATTCGACCTGGATCATGCCGCCTTCGGCATTGGCGCGCGAGTTCATCGACTTGATGCCGGACATCGTCGCCAGCGCTTCCTCCACCGGCCGCACGATGTTGCGCTCCACCTCCTCCGGCGTGGAGCCCGCGTACGGCAGCGAGACGAAGAAGAACGGGATCGTGGCTTCCGGCTCGGCCTCCAATGGCAGCCGGAACGAGGCGATCAGGCCGATCGCCACCATCGACACGAACAGCATGATCGTGGTGACGGGCCGGCGGATGGACAGCTCGGTGATGTTCATCCGCGTCAGTCCTTCGCGACCGCGCCGCCCAGCGCGTCCTGCTCGTGCGCCAGCACCTGCGCCACCTGCGCGGCGGTGTTGCGCGCGCGGCGCCCGCGTTCGGCGTAGAACTCGTCCGGCTTGCGGTCCAGCAGGTCGTACACGATCGGGATCACCAGCAGGGTCAGCAGGGTCGAGACCAGCAGGCCGCCGATCACCGTGATCGCCATCGGCGAACGCACCTCGGCGCCCTCGCCGAAGGCCAGTGCCAGCGGCAGGAAGCCGAACACCGCGCACAGCGTGGTCATCATGATCGGGCGAAGGCGCGAGCGCGCGCCCTCGACCAGCGCCTCGCGCCTGGGCACGCCTTCCTCGCGCAGCTGGTTGACCTTGTCGATCAGGATGATCGCGTTCTTCACCACCAGGCCGACCAGCAGGATCAGGCCGATGAACACCACCACCGAGATCGGCGAGCGCGTCAGCATCAGCGCGGCGACCGCACCCACCAGCGCCAGCGGGATGGTGAACAGGATGACGAAAGGATGCAGCAGCGATTCGAACTGCGAGGCCATCACCAGATAGACGAGGAACACCGCCAGGCCGAAGGCGAACAACAGCGAGCGGATCGACTGGTCCAGTTCCTCGCCCTGGCCGCCCATGCGCACGTCGATGTCGGTGCCCAGCGGGTTGTCGGCCACCATCTTCTGCACTTCGGCGATCGCGGTGCCGAGGTCGACGTCGCGCAGGTTGGCCGAGACGATGGCCACGCGCCGCTGGTCGGCGCGGTGGATCTCGCTCGGTCCCGTAGTCGAGACCACGTCCGCCACCGAAGCCAGCTCCACCGGGGTGGCGCCGGTCGGATTCACGATCAGGCGGCGGATGTCGTCGACCGACGAGCGCTCGGATTCCTGCACCCGTACCAGCACGTCGATCTTGCGGTCGCGGAAGCTGTAGCGGGTCGCCACGCTGCCGCGCACCTTGTTGACCACGGCGTCGGCGATCTGGCGCGTGGTCAGGCCCAGCGCCGCGGCGCGGTCCTGGTCGAACACGACCTGGATCTCCGGGAAGCCCTGCTCCACCGTCGACTTCACGTCGGCGTAGTGCGGATTCGCGCGCAGCATGCCGGCGAGCTTGATGCCGGCGACGCGGATCGCCTCGAGGTCGTTGCCCTCGATCTCGATCTCCAGCGGCGGCGACAGCGAGAACAGCTCCGGGCGCGCGAAGTCCACCTGCGCCGACGGATACGCCTGCAGGGTCTCGCGCAGGGTGTCGGTCAGTCGCTGCTCGTGCGAGGTGTCGTCCATCACCACCGACAGCTTGCCGATGTTCTCGCCGCTCTCGGTCGGGCTGGCGTCGAGCCGGGTGCCGGTGCCGGAGACGCCGTACAGCAGGCGCACGCCGTCCTCGTCCGCGTGCTTGCGCTGCACTTCGCGGATCAGCGCGTCGGTCTGCGCCAGCGGCGTGCCCGGCGGCAGCTTGGCGGTCATCTCGAAGCGGTCCTGCGCCAGCTGCGGGATCAGGTCGATGCCCAGGAACGGCAGTACCGCCAGGGTCAGCGCGAAGGCCAGCGTCGCGCCGCCGAGCACGGGCCACGGCCGCTCCAGCGCCGCGGGCAGCATCCGCAGGTAGCCGGCCTCGGCGCGGCCGTAGGGCGCCATCGCCAGGTCGCTGGCCTTGCGCATCACCGGGCCGACGATAGCGACCAGTCCGCGCCACAGGCGCACGAACAGCCAGGCGACGCCGAAGAACGCGCCGCGGATGCCTGCGCCGATGCCGCGACCCGTCGCGGCCACGGGCTTCTTCCAGCGGCTGTCGGGGCGCCACTGCGGATGCGGGTCTTCCTCGGGGAACGCCAGCGGCGGCCGGCCCTTGAGCGCGCTGAGCATCGGGATCAGCGTCATCGACACCACCAGCGACACCGCGATGGCGATGGCCACCGTCAGCGCCTGGTCGCGGAACAGCTGGCCGGCGATGCCCTCGACGAACACCAGCGGCAGGAACACCGCGATCGTGGTCAGGGTCGAGGCGACCACCGCCATGAACACCTCGCGCGTGCCCGCGATCGCCGCCTCGAGGATGCCCACGCCGCGCTCGCGCGCCTTGGCGATCGATTCGAGCACCACGATCGAGTCGTCCACCACCAGGCCCGTCGCCAGCGCCAGGCCGCCGAGCGACATCAGGTTCAGGCTCAGCCCGAGCTGGCCCATGAAGAAGAAGGTGGTGATGATCGAGATCGGCAGCGACAGCGAGATGACGAAGGTGCTCCAGCCGTCGCGCAGGAACAGGAAGATGATCAGCACCGACAGCAGGCCGCCGATCACGGCGTCGACCTTGACGTCGCGGATGGCGTGGCGGATGAAGACCGACTGGTCCTCGACCACGGTCATCTCGATGTCGCGCGGCAACTGCTCGCGGATCAGCTTCAGGCGCGCCTCCAGCGCGTCGGCGGTGGCGACCGTATTGGCGTCGCCTTCCTTGTAGACCGCCAGCTCGACCGCCTCGTGGCCGGCGCTGCGGATCACCGCCTCGCGCTCCTTGTAACCCTGGCGCACCTCGGCCACGTCCTTGAGCCGCAGCGGCGAACTGCCGCCGCCGCTGCCGCTGTCGCCGCGCAGCGCCGCGATCACGTTGGGATCGCGGCTGCCGAGGATCGCGGTCATCAGCTGCCGGTTCTCGCCGGTGGACGAAGCCGCGCCGGAACCGCCGGCGGTGGTGAGCAGCATCTCGCGCATCTGCTCGACCGTGGCGAACTGGTTGACCGTGCGCACCAGGTAGCGCTGCGAACCTTCCTCCAGCCGGCCGCCGGAGAGGTTGACGTTCTCCTGCTGCAGGCGCTGGATCACGTCGTCCAGCGACAGGCCGAGCTGCGCCAGCTTGCGCTGGTCGATGTCGACCTGGATCTCGTCCTCGAGGCCGCCGCCGACCTTCACCGCGGCCACGCCCAGGACCGGCTCGAGCTTGCGCTTGAGGTCGTCGTCGGCGTAGCGGCGGATCTCCATCAGCCGGCGGATCGCGTCGGCATCGCTGCCGCCGTCCTGCTTCGAGGACAGCGCCAGGCGCATGATCGGCTGCGTCGACGGATTGAAGCGCAGCAGCACCGGCGGCTTGGCCTCCAACGGCAGCTGCAGCGTTTCCATCTTGTCGCGCACGTCGAGGCCGGCCTGCTCCATGTCCGTGCCCCAGGCGAACTCCAGCACCACGTCGCTCTGCCCGGTGCGCGAGATCGACTTGAGCTTGCGCAGGCCCTTGACCACGCCCAGCGCTTCTTCCGCCGGCTGCGAGATCAGGGTCTCGACTTCCGCCGGCGCGGCGCCCTCGTAGTCGGTGCGCACGGTCAGCGTGGGATAGTTCAGGTCCGGCAGCAGTTCGACCTTCAGCGCCGACAGCGAGATCAGGCCGAACAGCACCAGGGTCAGCGTCATCATCGCGATGGTGACGCGGCGCCGCGTGGCGAACTCGATCAGATCGAAGCCGCCTGCGCCCGGCGGCGGATCGTGCGGGCCCATCAGTTGCCCGCCTGCGTCGCCGCGCCGTCCGCCGTGCCGGCCTTCGCCGTGGCGGTCTTGTCCTCGCCCAGCACCTGCACGGCGCTGCCGTCGCGCAGCGCGGCCTTGCCCGCGACGACCACCGCATCGCCCGGCTCCAGGCCCTCGCGCACCTCGATCCAGCCGCCGTCGGAATAGCCCAGCCTGACGTTGATCCGCGCCGCCTTGCCGTCGCGGATCGCGTACACCGCAGGCTCGCCGCCGTCTTCGAGCAGGGCGTTGCGCGGCACCACCAGGGCATCGGCACGCTGGTCGTAGTTGATCGCCAGGCGGCCGAACATGCCCGGCTGCAGTTCGCCGTCGCCGGAGAACGCGGTGACCACGCGGAACGTGCCGGTGCCGGTATCGACCACCGGCGACACGCGGTCGACGGTGCCGGTGAAGCGCTTGCCCGGCAGCGCGTCGGCGGTCAGTTCCACCGCCTGCCCGGGCTTGAGCTTGGCGATCTCGCGCTCGGGCACGTTGAGCGTGGCCTCGAGCCGGCTGCTGTCGACGATGCGGAAGATCGGCGAGTTGATCTGCACGAAGTTGCCCGGCTTGATGTCGCGCGAGGCGATCACGCCGGAGATCGGCGCGACCACGTTGGTGTAGGACAGTTCGAGGTTGGCGAGCCGGTTCACGGCGCGCGCGTTCTCCAGGTCGTAGCGCAGCTGGTCGAGGTCGTTGGCGCTGACCATCTGCTGCGCCTCCAGTTGCTTGGCGCGCTGGAAGTTGGCCTCCAGCTTGCGCAGCTGCGCGGAACTCTGCGCGGCCTGCAGGTGCGCGCGGTCGGCGTCGAGCCGGACCAGGACCTGTCCGGCGCGGACCTGCTGGCCTTCCTCCACCAGCACCTCCAGCGCCACGCCGGAGGTCTTGGCGACCACCTGCGATTCGGCGCGCGGCTCCAGGGTCGCGGTGTTGCCGTAGCTGGCCGCGATCGCGCGGCGCGCCACCTTCTCGACCTCCACCGGGATCGCGTCCGGACCCTTGTCCTCCGCGGCCTTGGCCTGCGCGTCCCCCCCGCCCTTGCAGCCCGCCAGCAGCAGCGCCGTCGACAGCATCGCGACGGCCAAGACCGGGCGCAGGCCCGGAAAAATACGGTTCGTGTACATGGATTTGGCGGAGCCCCTATGGTGTTGTAGCAAGGTATATCACCTGCCCTATGAACAGCATCCGCCGAAGGTCATGGTGACTCCCGGCGGTTCCCGATCGTTGACGCAGGGAAGGATGCGGACGTGACCGGTCCGGTTGCATCGCATCGCGACCCGGGGCTTCAGCCCGTGCCTGGTCGAAGGCGTCGCCCGATGCCGATGCGTTAACAGTCCGTGGAGCGCAAGCTATACTGCCGCGATTGCGCGCCGACGGACGTCGTCGCCGATTCCGATACCTCAAGCCAACCAGCCACCAGGATTGCGGAAACATTCCATGACGCGACCGTTGACGATCGCCGCCAGCCTTGCCGTTGCATTGCTGGCACTGGCCACGCTGCCGCGCAGCGCCCCGGCCCAGGACACCGAAGCGCAGCCACCCGCGGCCGAGGCCACCCAGGCGGATCCCGCAGCCGCACCGGCCCAACTGACCGGCAATTCCGACAGCGGTCGCCAGCTGACCTACACCTGCCAGGGCTGCCACGGCATCGTCGGCTACCGCAACGTCTACCCGACCTACCACGTGCCCCGGATCGGCGGGCAGTCGGCGCTCTACCTCACCAACGCGTTGGCCGAGTACAAGAAGGGCACCCGCAGGCACCCGACGATGCAGGCGCAGGCGCAGAGCTTTTCCGACCAGGACATCGCCGACATCGCCGCCTTCCTGTCGGAGTTGAAGCCATGAGCCGCGCCACCGTGACCGTCCGCCTCGGCCGGCTGGCCGCCCCGCTGCTGTTCGCGCTCGCGCTCGCCGCCTGCGGCGGCGGCGACCACGCCGAAGACGCCGACCATGCCCAGTCCTCGTCCTCCGCCGGACTGCCGGAAGGCCGCATCGCCGAGGGCGAGGCGCTGGCCAACGCCAAGGGCCAGGCCACCGGCCAGTCGTGCATCGACTGCCACGGCGCCGACGGCAACGTGCCGCTGGACGAGAGCTATCCCAAGCTCGGCGGCCAGTACCGCGACTACCTCGCGCACGCGATCCAGCAATACCGCAGCGGCACGCGCGAGCACGCGCTGATGTCGCAGCAGGCGGTCAACCTGACCGACCAGCAGATCGCCGACTTGTCCGCGTACTTCGCGTCCCGGCCCTCGCAGCTGCGCGACCTGCACGGCGCGCATTGAGCGCGGTCCGCGACGCAGGATAAAAAGCCCGCTTCGTGCGGGCTTTTTATCGGTCCTTCGCCTGGGTGATGTTTCGTGCCTTGAAGGGATCCGCTGCCAACGGCGGGTGCGCTGCCACCGGTTGGCCCCCACCCCAGCCCTCCCCCGCACGCGGGGGAGGGGGCAAAAGCGATTGTCGATCTCTCCCCCCGCATGCGGAACGCCTCTGCTCCCTCCCCCGCGTGCGGGGGAGGGTTGGGGTGGGGGCAAGTCAGCGACGATCGACGATCAGCAAACCGACAAACACGCCCTCTTCCACGCACACGTGCGGAGAACCGAAAGCGTCGCGCCTGAAGGCGCTCCTGCAAAGCCGCTCACGGCGTCGCGGGCGGCGACTGCAGACTCTGCTGGTCTTCCTGCAGTTCGCGCTTGAACGGCACGTCCGGCGGCTTGCGCGCCTCGGCCTCGACATCGAGCATGTTCGGGTCGTTGATGCCGCAGGCGCCGCCGAGCATCAACATCGCGACCGTGCACTTGATGCGCTTGCCGGTGCCGGGGATCGGGATCAGCACTTCCTTGATGCTGCGGCGGACCCATTCCTCCAGCAGCGTCTCGTGCGGCACCCAGAAGCGGTCGAACGCGGTCGGCTCGTAGCCGATCGGCGGACGCTTGAGCCAGGTGCCCATACGGTCGATCTTCTCGTAGTCCTCGGTGATCGTGCCCGGCGGCAGACCGCCGCCGGCGCGGCCGTCGCTGCCGGCCAGGCGCGGACTGCCGTGGGCGTTGAACAGGCCCGAGGGGCTGCCGGCCTGTCCGCCCGGCACGTTGCGGTCCGAATCGCCCCAGTCGTCGCCGCGGCGCGGCGACGGCAGCGCTCCGGGCGCCGGATTCGACGCGGGGCCGGCGCCAGCCGTCGTCGCCGAGGAACTCGCCCCCTCGCCGCTCGCGCGGACGCCGCCGGCGGTGGCGGAGGTCGACGGCGACTGGCCGCTGGAATCGGGCGCGCCCTGGGCGGTGCTGTCGGACGAGCGCTCCGACGCACCCGCCGCCGCTGGACCGGGGTCGCGCAGCTGGATGTCGCGTTGCGCGACGGCTGGACCTTCGCGTCGCAGCTCGGGCGCCGCCGGCGCCGTCCGCGGCACGCGCACCGCGATTTCGGGTGCGGGCGCGGGGACGGTGCGTTCGACGATCTCGACCTCCGGCTGCCGCACGTCGGGCACGTTGATGTCGCGCTGCGGCAGCGGCCGGATCTGCGGCGGCGGCGTCACCGCCGGCACCTCGACCATGCGCACTTCCGGCGTCGGCATGCGCAGTTCCGGCGTCGGCAGCGCCGGCGTCGGCGGCACGTCGATGCGCGGCGGATTCAGGACGAAGTTCGTATCCGGCTCCGGCGTCTCGGTGACCACGAGCGGCTGCTCGGCGACCGGCGGCGGCACCTCTTCCGGCGGCGTCTCGACCTCGGCCACGGAAGGCGGTGGCGGCGGTGGCGAGGCCTCCGGCGCGCTTGCGGCCGGTGCAGCCGCCGCCGGCGCCGGGCTGGCCGCGAGCTCCGGGACCGGCTGCTCGGACTGCTGCGCACCGCCACCGTCGTCCTGCGGCGTGCCTTCGCCGATGAACTCGACCTGGGTGATGTTCTCGCCCAGGCGCTCGTCCTCCTCGGCGGCGCCCGGGTAGCGCGCGACCATGAACAGGATCATCAGCTGCAGCCACAGCAGATGCAGCAGCACGGCCAGCGCCATCGAGACCGTGCGCGTGCGGCGGTCGGGCACCGGCCGCTCGCGCCAGTCCTGGCGCCACAGCCGCACGAACGCCTGCCAACCGTTCAGCCGCCTGTAGCCCTTCGGATAGACCGGCTCGCGCGAGAGCAGCACCGCCGCCAGCCCTTCGAACGCAAAGGCGACGCCGCGCGCCGTCCCCCGCACGGCAGAAAACCACTCGCTCCAGCCCGGCGGGAACTCGCCCGCGGGCCGCGGCGGACGGATCGAACGTCCCTTGCGCAGCCGCCGCTGGAGCGCTTCGATCAGTTCACTGGACGAAAACACCCGGTGCGCGTTCCGTCAGTCCGCATTGCGCGGCATGTAGGGCGCGGTGCCCGTATCGTGGTCGGTCGCGTCGCGCACCGCGGTCACGCCCGGCACCTTGTCCATCAGGTTGCGCTCGATGCCCTGCTTGAGCGTGACGTCGACCATGCCGCAGCCGTGGCAGCCGCCGCCGAAGCGCAGCACCACCACGCCCTCGGCGGTCACTTCCTGCAGCGACACGTGGCCGCGGTGCTGCGCGAGCTGCGGGTTGACCTCGTGCTCGATCAGCCAGCGCACCCGCTCGACCAGCGACGCCGATTCCGGCGGCGCATCGCCCTTGATCCTCGGCGCGCGGATCTGCAGCTGGCCGCCGGTGGCGCGCGATTCGTAATCGATCTGCGCGCCGTCGAGGAAGGGCGCGCTGTCGGCGTCGAGCCACAGCGTGAAGCCTTCGCAGTCGATCGCCCATTCGTCGCCGTGCAGGTCGCCCGGCTCGGCGAACTCCAGCCGCACGTCGGCCTTGGCCGTGCCCGGATGCACGGCGGCCAGGCGCACGCCCAGCCCGGGCAGCGCCTCGCGCTCGATCAATTTGCGGAAATGTGTCTGCGCGCTGTCGGAGATCTGGATCATGGCCTTGTCCGTCTTTCGACGTATTCTAGGCCCAGCCCCGCGCCTCGCCCGCCCACCCCGCCGCGGCCGGCGCCCCCGCACACGATCCGTTCATCCGCGGCGCCGCCATCCAACCAGGGTCTGTTAACGCTATGGACATGGGTCGCGTTGCCTCAGAGTGGCCGCTAGGTGGCGTTGCGCAGCGCCGGGCAGACTGGCCGTCTGGTCAAGCTGCGCGGCGACGGCTGGGGGCCACTCTGAGGCAACCCGGAGGGCCGGGCCTAAGCGCACGCCCGGCCGCGTCATCGCTTGGGCGTGGATCGCCATCCACTTCCTCGCTCTTCCTTGCCGCGCGCACGCTCAGGCCCGGCGCGGCCCATGTCCATAGCGTTAACAGACCATAGGAGATCCCGCCATGTCGGACCTCGTCCCCCTCGTCCAGGCCCATTGCATCCCGCGCCGCGGCGGCGAACACCGGCTGGGCGAAGCACGCATCCGCGAACTGCTGCCGGAGGTGCCCGGCTGGGAGCTCGCCGAGAACGGCCGCGCGCTGACCAGAACCTTCCGCTTCGACGACTACTACCGGACGATGGCCTTCGTGAACGCGCTGGCCTTCGTCGCCCACCGCGAGGACCACCATCCCGACCTCGGCGTGCACTACGACCGCTGCGCGGTGCGCTTCTCCACCCACGACGTCGGCGGCCTGAGCGAGAACGACTTCATCTGCGCGGCGAAGGCGGACGCACTGGCGCCGTGAAGCGCGCGGCGCTGCTGTCGCTGCTCTTCCCCGCAGCCTTCGCGACGGCCCAGTCGCCCTCGTTCATGGCGGGCGTCGAGGCCTACGACGCCGGCGACCATGCCCGTTGCGCGGACACGCTGCTGGCCGTCGAGGCCGCGGGAGCGCCGGTGGCGACCAACGGCGAACTGCTCGTGGTCGAGTGCCTGTCGCGCGTCGGGCGCTTCGACGAGGCTTTCGCCTACCTGCGCCGCCAGTTGCCCGCGGGCCGGATCCCGTTCGATGAACTGCGCGACAAGTCGAGGCCGGGACTCGACGCCCTGCGCGGGCAGCCGGCCTGGCAGGCCTTCCTCGCCGAAGCCGCGCAAGCCGATGCGCGCCGCGCCGCTCGCCTGGACGCCACGCTGCGGGAGGAACTGCTCAAGCGCGCGGCCTACGACCAGGAAGCGCGGGCGATCGCGTTCGGCGGGAGGCAGGGCGACGTCAACGGCGAACTCCTGCAAAAGCTCGACGACATCGACCGCAGCAACACCGCGTGGCTCGAACGGATCGTCGACGAGAAGGGCTGGCCGGACAGCGACCTCGTCGGCCGCGACGGCGCGAACGCGGCCTGGATGCTGGTGCAGCACGCCACCCACGACCCGGCTTTCCAGGAACGGGCCCTCGGGCTGATGGAAGCGGCGATGGCGAAGGGCACGGTGGCCCGAGACGACTTCGCCCTGCTCACCGATCGCGTGCTGCTGGCACGGGGAAAACCGCAGCGCTACGGCACGCAATTCCAGACCGACGGCGACGGCGTGATGCGCCTGCGGCCGGTCGAGGACGAAGCAGGACTCGATGCACGGCGAAGCGCGATGGGGCTGCCGACGATGGCCGAGTACAGGAGGATGCTCGCGGACGCCTACGGCCGGCAGGTGGAGTAACCGGACCGTCCCGCCTCAGCCCAGCCGGTCGAGCACCTCGACCAGTTCCGGCGCCAGCGGCGCACTGAGCACGTAGGGCGCCCTGCCGCCGTCGAGCGCGAACTCCAGCGACGCCGCGTGCAGGAACAGCCGCTTCAGCCCGACCTGCTCGCGCAGGCGCCGGTTGACCGCGGCGTCGCCGTACTTGTCGTCGCCCGCCACCGGATGGCCGATGTGCTGCGCATGGACGCGGATCTGGTGGGTGCGGCCGGTCTCGATCCGCACTTCGCAGTAGGAATGCCCGCCGCGGCGTTCGAGCACGCGGAAATGGCTCAGGGACGCCTTGCCGTCCCTGCCGTCACCGGGCACGGCGACCTGCACGTGCCGCTCGCCGCCCTGGCGCAGGCCGATGTGCAGCGGCGCATCGACGCTCATCACGCCGTCGGGCATCCGCCCGGCCAGCAGCGTGAGGTAGCGCTTGGTGATGGTCTCGCCTTTCATGGCAGGGTCCTCGCGCATCAGCGCCTGCAGTTCGCGCAGCGCGGACCGCTTCTTGGCGACGACCATCAGCCCCGAGGTGTCGCGATCCAGCCGGTGCACCAGCTCGAGCGGTTCGCCGGGACGCAGGGCGCGCAGCGTCTCGATCACGCCGAAGCTGATCCCGCTGCCGCCGTGGCTGGCGATCCCGGAGGGCTTGCTGATCGCCAGCAGGCGCGCATCCTCGAACACGATGCTGGCCGCCATCGCGTCGAGCAGGCCGCTGGCCGGCGTGCCCCTGTCTCCCTGCTCGCCGAGACGGACAGGGGGGATGCGCACCTGGTCGCCCGCCTCCAGCCGGGTCTCCGGCTTCGCCCGCCCGCCGTTCACCCGCACCTGGCCGCTGCGCACGATCTTGTAGACCAGCGACTTCGGCGCGCCCTTGAGTTGGCCCAGCAGGAAGTTGTCGAGCCGCTGGCCGGCGCGCTCGCCGTCCACCTGGACGATGCGGACGCCGCCGGTCGGGGCGGGCTGGGACCGGGTGTCGTTCATTGTCGGGCTTTATCTGTTACACTCGGCGGGCGAGATAAGGTGCTGATTTCGCTGGAAGATTCGCGGGCCGAAAGCCCACCTTCCGCGAGACCCGGCCAGTACGCGGCCACCGCCCTCGGGGCGGCCATGTTAGCGGCTGGAAGGCAGTCCCGGACATCGCCCGATGCGAAGGCACCGGTGCGGAACATGCCCCGCGCGGAGCGAGGGCCGGCCCGAAAGGCCAGCCCGAAGCGCCGCCGGCCCTGCAACACTTTTTAGAAACAAGCGCTCCCGCGGTCCGCCGTGGTGTCGTAGCGCTGGAAACCCGGGATCGCCGCTGCGCTTGCGCGGCTGGCGGCCAACCGAAGCTCCAGGCGAAACGCCCCGGCGTTCCGCGCGCCTGCTCCCCGCTTGAACCAAGCGTGGCGCAGCGAGAAGCGCGAGGAATGCAACCATGAAGCGAATGCTCATCAACGCGACGCAGGCCGAAGAGCTGCGCGTCGCGATCGTCGACGGCCAGTCCCTGTACGACATCGACATCGAACAGCCGTCCCGCGAACAGAAGAAATCCAACATCTACAAGGGCCGCATCACCCGGCTCGAACCATCCCTCGAGGCGGCCTTCGTCGAGTACGGCTCGGAGCGCCACGGCTTCCTGCCGCTGAAGGAAATCTCCCGCGACTACTTCCAGGCCGGCGGCGACCACCGCTCCGGCAACATCAAGGAACTGCTGCGCGAAGGCCAGGAAGTCGTGGTCCAGGTCGACAAGGAGGAGCGCGGCAACAAGGGCGCCGCCCTGACCACGTTCATCTCGCTGGCCGGCCGCTACATGGTGCTGATGCCCAACTCGCCGACCGCCGGCGGCGTCTCGCGCCGGATCGAGGGCGACGACCGCGCCGAACTGAAGAAGGCGATGGACGCGCTGGCGATCCCCGACGACATGGGCGTCATCATCCGCACCGCCGGCGTCGGCCGCGACGCCGAAGAGCTGCAGTGGGACCTCGACTACCTGCTGAGCATCTGGAAGGCGATCGCCGAGGCCGCGCTGACCAAGCCCTCGCCGTTCCTGATCTACCAGGAATCGCGCCTGATTACCCGCGCCCTGCGCGACTACATGCGCGCCGACATCGGCGAGATCCTGGTCGACACCCCGGAGATGTACGCCGAGGCGCAGGACTTCGTCGAGCAGGTGATGCCGCACAACCTGCGCAAGCTCAAGCACTACACCGACGACGTCCCGCTGTTCAACCGCTACCAGATCGAGTCGCAGATCGAGAGCGCCTACGAGCGCACCGTGCGCCTGCCGTCGGGCGGCGCGCTGGTGATCGACCAGACCGAGGCGCTGACCGCGATCGACGTCAACTCCGCGCGCGCCACCAAGGGCAGCGACATCGAGGAGACCGCGTTCAACACCAACCTGGAGGCGGCCGAGGAAGTCGCGCGCCAGATGCGCCTGCGCGACCTCGGCGGCCTGGTGGTGATCGACTTCATCGACATGGACTCGGGCAAGCACCAGCGCGAGGTCGAGGGCAAGCTGCAGAACGCGCTCAAGTACGACCGCGCGCGCGTGCAGCTGGGCCGCATCTCCAAGTTCGGCCTGCTGGAAATGAGCCGCCAGCGCCTGCGCGCCAGCCTCGGCGAGTCCAGCCAGATCGTCTGCCCGCGCTGCGAGGGCCACGGCCGGATGCGCAGCGTTGAATCGCTGTCGCTGTCGATCATCCGCGTCGCCGAGGAGCACGCGATGAAGGACAACACCGGCCAGGTGCTGGTGCAGGCGCCGGTGGAGATCGCCAATTACCTGCTCAACGAGAAGCGCGGCGCGCTGGCCGAGATCGAGAAGCGCCACGAGGCGCCGATCGTCATCGTCGCCGACGAGCAGCTGCACACGCCACACTACGAGGTCACGCGCCTGCGCGAGAACGAGCTGGGCGAGGAAAGCAGCCGCCCGAGCTACCAGCGCGGCACGCCGCGCAAGGTCGCGACCATCGCCCTGACCAAGAACAACCTCAACGTCCCGGCTGCCGCGGTGACCAACGTGCGTCCGGCGCAGCCGGCGCCGGTGCGCGAACCGCAGCCCGAACCCGTCGCGCAGCCGGTCCCGGTTGCCGCGGCCGCAGCGGTGGCGGCGCCCGTCGCCGCGGGCGGTGGCCTGTTCGGCTGGTTCAAGCGGATCCTCGGCGGCGAACCTGCCCCCGCGCCCGCCTCCGCGCCGCGTACGGCGCGCGAGCCGCAGCGCGGCGATCGCAACGCGCGCAGCGACCGCAACGCATCGCGCCGCGACCAGCGCAACGGCAAGTCTTCGCGCCGCGATGGCAGTGCGCAGCAGCCGGCACAGCCGCAGAAGGAACCGCGCCAGGGCCAGCAGTCGCGTGGCCAGCAGGGCAAGCAGCAGGCGGCGCAACCGCAGCAGAAGAAGCAGGCGCAGCCGCCGAAGCAGGCCGCGCAGAAGCCCCAGGCCCCCAGGGCGGTCGAACCCGCCGAGCAGGCGGCCAAGGCGAACCCGGCCGCGGCCGAGCTCGAGACGACCGCAAGCACCACCGTGGCGGTCGAAGCCGCGCGCCCGATCGTACCCGCGCCAGAAGCTACGGTGACGGATGCGACCGTCACCGCGCAGGCAGCGACGGAGACCTCCGGCGACGCCGCGCCCATCGAGACGGCCGCCGGTGACGACGGCGCGGCCGGCGGACGCCGTCGCCGCGGCCGCCGCGGTGGACGCCGCCGTCGCCGTGGCGCAGGCGAAGCCGCCGGCCTTGCCGCCGACGCGATCAGCGACGACCCGAACGACGATGGAGACGACGGCGACGACGGGGACGGTCAGGCTTCGGCGCCTTCGTTCGCGCAACGCACCCAGCCCGAGTTCGAGTTCGACGAACCCGCAGGACAAGCGCAGGGCCCGACCGTAGCCCCGCCTGCGCCGCAGGCACCCGCGGAAACGGTCGCCACCACGCAAGGCGAGCCGGCAACGCAGGCCGCGGCCATCGCGGCGACGCCGCAGGCCGATGCCCCGGCGCCCGCCGAGCCCGTGGCCGTCGCAGCCGCGGAAGTCGTCGCGCAACCGCCGGCGCCGACCGTCGACCCCGCGCCCAAGTCGCCGCCCAGCGTCATCGAACCGCCCGCGGCCGCTGCCGAATCGGTTGCGGCGGTCCAGCCGGACGCCGTAGAGCCTGCCGCCGTAGAAGAAGACAGCGCCCAGGCCACAGTCGCGCAAACCGATGCCCCGGCGGCGGAAGCTGCCGCGGTCGTCGCCTCGTCGGAAGAAGCAGCACCGCAGCCGCTGCAGCTGGATGCCGCGCCGGGCCTGTTCGACCGGCACGAACTCGCGCCGGTCGCGGTCGCGACGCCCGAAGCTTCGCCGGCCGACGAAGCCGCGAAGGCCGTCGACAGCGCCAACAGCGAACCGGAAGATTCCGGCGACGACGGCGCGGCCACCCGCAGCGCCTGATCGAGGGTGAACGGAAACCACGGCCCCCGGCTAAGCCGGGGGCTATGGGTAAGCCCCTCACCGAGGCGGATCAAAGCGAGCGGCGCTTGAAGGCGCCCCCGTTTTCAACGGCTCGCGTCGGGCTGGGTCAGTCGGGTTCCGGATTTGCGTGATCTTCCGTCGCGCCTGAAGGCGCTCCTGCGAAGACGGATGCCTGCAGTTGCGCAATCAGGCGCAACTGCCGTGTCGCGGTCGCTCCGCGGCAAAACAAGGACTGAACTGCTCAAGGCCTGCCCAAGAGACAGTCGAGGCTTCCCGCTTGTCCCCCGCCCGCGCTACAGCACCTGCGAGGGATCGATCAGGCCATACTGGCTGGCCAGCCGCGCCAGCGCGATGTTGTCCTCGATCTGCAGCTTCACGAACAGCCGCGACTTGTGCGTGTTCACGGTCTTGGCGCTGAGGCTGAGGCGTTTGGCGATCTCCTCCTGGCGCAGGCCCTGCACCAGCAGCATCGCGATCTCCAGCTCGCGCGGCGACAGTTCATCGAACGGCGTGCCCTCGCCGCCGATTCCCGACAGCGCCAGCTTCTGCGCGATGCTGCTGGCGAGATAGCGTTTGCCGCGCGCGACATCGCGCACCGCACGCAGCAGTTCGGTCGAATCGCCACCCTTGCCGACGTAGCCGGCGGCGCCCGCCTCGATCAGCTTGCGCGGCATCGGCCCGTCTTCGAGCACCGACACCACGATCACCTTCGCGTGCCCGCCCTTGACCACGCGTTCGGTCACTTCCAGCCCGCTGACGCCGGGCAGGTGCAGGTCGCAGAGCACCACGTCCGGCCGGAGCTTGCGGATCAGGGGCAGCGCGGCTTCGCCGCTGTCGGCCTCGCCCACCACCTCGATGTCGGTTTCACCCGAAAGAATCATGCGCATCCCTGCGCGGACCAGCGCATGGTCGTCGACCATGAACACCCGGATCGTCATCCTTGCCTTCCCCCGTACGGTTGATCCCCGGTCCCGGAGGCTAGCGCCATGCGACGTGCAGGCGCAAGCGAATGCACGGCAACGCCGCAGGGCGCGACGCGCATCCGTGCGCGACATCGCATATGGCGCGCGCGGCGGCGGGCGCGGACACTACCCGCACCGGAGCCGGAAGGAGACGCGGATGACCTGCGACGGCATCGGGATCCGGCGCCTGGCGGCCAGCGACCTGGCGCAGTTCCGCGCCATGCTGGCGATGATGGGCAAGGCATTCGACGAAGCCGACACCTACACCTCGGCGCAGCCGGACGACGCTTACCTGCGCAAGCTGCTGTCGGGCGACCATTTCATCGCCGTCGCCGCGATCGCGAACGACGACGTGGTCGGCGGGCTCGCGGCCTATGAACTGCCGAAGTTCGAGCGGGCGCGCAGTGAACTCTACATCTACGACCTCGCCGTCGACGCGGCATATCGACGCAGGGGCATCGCCACCGCGCTGATCGAAGAATTGCGGGCGGTTGCGCGCGAACGCAACGCGTGGGTGATCTACGTGCAGGCCGATCCACCGGACCGGCCTGCGGTGGCGCTGTACACGAAACTCGGCGTTCGCGAGGACGTGTATCACTTCGATATCGCGGTGGAGTGAAGCCTGGGAACATGGCGGAGAGAGTGGGATTCGAACCCACGGAAGGTTTGACCCTTCGCCGGTTTTCAAGACCGGTGCCTTAAACCGCTCGGCCATCTCTCCAGTATCGAATCGTCTCGTCCCGCTACGGCGCTTTCGCGCCGTCTTCGCCGGTTCGACGACCTTGCCGCTCCAGCCACATCCCGTGGGAGCGGCTTCAGCCGCGACCGGACGTTCGGCAGGGACGTGTCGCGACTGAAGCCGCCCCTGCAAATCGGCGCTAGCGCATTGTCGCATGCGCCGGTGTCTTCGCCGGCTTCTGCCGCGAGGCCGCGACCGCCGCCGCGACGCCCGCTTTCGCGGATTCGTCCTTGCCGCAGTGCCGGCAGTTGAGGCTCGATTCCTCGATCAGCGGCGGCAGCCGCTCGGCCAGGAAATCGATGAACACGCGCACCGCGGGCAGCAAGCCGCGACGGGACGCGAACACCGCGTGCGCGATGCCCTGCGGCAGGCGCCAGTCCGGCAGCACCACTTCCAGTTCGCCCTTGCGCACCGCGTCGGCGCACAGCGTTTCCGGGAGCATGGTGACGCCCAGGCCCTGCTTCGCCAGTTCCATCAGCATCGGGAAATCGAACCCGGCCACGCGTGGCTTCAGCTCGACCCGGCGCACTTCGCCGTCGCGGCCCTGCAGTTCCCAGCGCTGGCGCACCTCGTCCTCGCCCATGCTCATGGTGGTATGGCCTTCGAGCTCTTCGGGCGTCTTCGGACGGCCGGCGCGGTCGAGGTACTTCGGGCTGGCGACCAGCAGTTCCTGTATCTGGCCGAAGCTGCGCATCACCAGGCTACCGTCGTCGTCGAGCTTCGAGCGCACGCGGATCGCGACGTCGAAGCCCTCGTTGATCACGTCCACGCGGCGGTTGCTGACGTGCAGCTGCACCCGCACTTCCGGATAGCGCGCGAGGAAGTCGGGCAGCAGCTTGGGCATCAGCTGCTGCGCGATGCCGACCGGCACGCTGGCCTTGACCAGGCCGCGCGGTTCCGCGCTCAGCCGGTCGACGACCTCGCGCGCAGCGGTGGCCTCGGCCAGCATCGACAGCGCGTGGCGATGCACGCTCTGGCCGACGTCGGTGACGGCGAAGCGCCGGGTCGAACGCTGCAGCAGGCGCACGCCGAGGTCGTTCTCGAGCTGGCTGATGCGGCGGCTCAGGCGCGACTTGGGGATGCCCAGGGCGCGCTCGGCGGCCGCGAACCCACCGTGGTCGACGACCATGGCGAAGTAATAGAGATCGTTGAGGTCCTGCACTTTAACCTCCAAAATAGAACAATGCGTGATATTTGACCACGTTTATTCCAGAAACGCAACAACCTACATTGTCTCCCATCCGGCGCCTGCCGGTCGAAACGGAGACATGCCATGAAACTGCTGCACCTCGATTCCAGCGTCCTCGGCGACCAGTCGGTCTCCCGCGAACTCACCGCGGCCATCGTCGCACGTTGGCAGACACAGGTGCGTGGGCTGGAAGTCCAGTCCCGCGACCTCGCCACCGATCCCCTGCCCCATCTGTCCGGCGCCACCCTGGCCGGGAGCGACGAACTGGACGCCGCCCGCGGCGAGGCGGTGCTGCAGCAGTTCCTCGACGCCGATGTCGTGGTGATCGGCGCGCCGATGTACAACTTCGGCATCCCCTCGTCGCTGAAGGCCTGGATCGACCGCATCGCCGTGCGCGAACGCACGTTCCGCTACACCGAGTCCGGCCCGCAGGGGCTCGCGGGCGGCAAGCGCGTGGTCCTGGCGCTGGCCGCGGGCGGTCCGCACCAGGGACAGCCCAGCGACTTCGTCGAGCCATACCTGCGGCAGGTGTTCGGATTCCTCGGCGTCGCCGATCTGGAGGTGGTGCGCGCCGACGGCGTGGGCCTGTCGCCGGAGCATCGCGAGGCGGCGATCGCGAATGCGCTGGCGTCGATCCCGGCGCCGTTGTCGCGCGCCGCCTGAGCGGACTTCGCCATCGAACGCGCCGGACCCTTCGAGGCCCGGCGTGTGGCCACGCCACGGGATCCTCCGGTACCGACAACGCCACCTCCGGAGCTGTCATCCCGAGCGCAGCGAGGGATCTCTCCTCGCAAGCGCATGTACGGCAGATCCCTCGCTGCGCTCGGGATGACGGGTTGTGGCATCCGGCTGCCGGAGCAACCGTAGGTCAGGCGATGCGTTCGACGCCACCCATGTACGGGCGCAGGGCGTCCGGCACCGTGATGGAGCCGTCCGCCTCCTGGTAGTTCTCCATCACCGCGATCAGGGCGCGGCCAACGGCCACGCCCGAGCCGTTGAGCGTGTGCACCGGTTCGGGCTTGCCCGATTCCGGATTGCGCCAGCGCGCCTGCATGCGCCGCGCCTGGAAGTCGCCGCAGTTGGAGCACGACGAGATCTCGCGATACGTCTGCTGCGACGGCAGCCAGACCTCGAGGTCGAAGGTCTTGCGCGCCGAGAAGCCCATGTCGCCCGAGCACAGCAGCATGCGGCGGTACGGCAGGCCCAGCTTCTCCAGCACCACTTCCGCGCAGCGGGTCATGCGCTCGTGCTCGGCGTCGCTTTCGTCGGGGCGCGCGATCGTCACCAGTTCCACCTTCTCGAACTGGTGCTGGCGGATCATGCCGCGCACGTCGCGGCCGCCGCTGCCGGCTTCGGAGCGGAAGCACAGCGAGTGCGCGGTCATGCGCAGCGGCAGGCGCGCGGCCTCGACGATCTCGTCGCGGACGATGTTGGTCAGCGCGATTTCCGAGGTCGAGATCAGGTAGCGCCGGTGTTCGCCCAGCTGCGTGGCGAACATGTCCTCCTCGAACTTCGGCAGCTGGCCGGTGCCGAACAGGCTGTCGGCGTTGACGATGACCGGGACGTTGGTTTCCTCGTAGCCATGCTCGTTCGCATGCAGGTCGAGCATGAACTGCGCCAGCGCGCGGTGCAGGCGCGCCAGTTGCCCGCGCAGCACTGTGAAGCGCGCTCCCGAGAGCTTGGCGGCGGTGTCGCCGTCGAGCCAGCCGTGGCGGGCGCCGAGTTCGACGTGGTCCCTCACCTCGAAATCGAAGCTGCGCGGCGTTTCCCAGCGGCGCTGCTCGAGGTTCTGCGTTTCGTCCGCGCCGGGCGGCACCGAAGCATCCGGCAGGTTCGGCACGCCCAGCGCGATCGCGTCGAGCTCGCCGCGGACCGCGTCGAGCCGCGCCTCGCTGGCCTTCAGCTCGTCGCCGAGCCCGGCCACTTCGGCCAGCAGCAGCGCCACGTCCTCGCCCTTCGCCTTCGCCTGGCCGATCGCTTTGCTGCGGGTGTTGCGCAGGTTCTGCAGCTCCTGCGTGCGCACCTGGATCTGCTTGCGTTCGCTTTCCAGCGACTGCAGCCGCTCGACCGGCAACTCGAAGCCGCGCGTCTCGTGCAGGCGCGCCGCGGTATCGGCGAGGTGCTGGCGGAGCAGGATCGGATCGAGCATGGCGGGGGCGAACGCGGAAGGAAAGCGGGATTATCGCCGAGATGCCGGCGCGCTGCCCGGCGGCGCATCGCGCCTGTGCCAGAATCCGCGGACACCCCACGCCACCGCTGCCGCATGTCCACGCCCCCAGCTTCCGCAACGCCGCCCGGCCGATTCGCCCGTTTCCTGCCCTCTGGCCGCGCCTGGTGGCTGGTCGCCGGCGCGTTCCTGGCGGGACTGCTGCTGTTCGCGCTGGTGCTGTCGAACAAGCGCGATGCATTCGAGTTCTATCGCGCCGACGGCGACGGTGCCGCGGGCGTCGAGGGCCAGGTGTTCGAACCATTGCCTGCGCCCTTGCCCGCGGGCGAGGACGCAGCGAGCGGCATGGACGACCGCCCGCCGACGCGCGCCGAGGCACCGCGCATCGACCAGCACGCGCCCTCGCCTGCCGGCACGCCGTCGCCTGCCCCCGCGACCGCGGCGCAGCCCGGCACCGCCGCCGCCGATACCTCGGTGCCGCGCCCGCTGTCCTCGCCGCCGCCGGACTATCCCAACGCCGCGCTGCGGACAGGCGCGAGCGGCAACGTGGTCTTGCGCATCGAGGTCGGCGCCAATGGCAGGCCCGGCGCGATCGAAGTCGTCGCCGGCAGCCGCAACCGCGAGCTCGACCGCGCCGCGGTCCGCGCGGTCCGCCGCTGGCGTTTCCAGCCCGCGATGCGCGACGGCGTGGCGGTGCCGGCCTCCGTTCAGCAGACCATCAGTTTCGACGCGCCCCGCTGAAGGGCGCTCACCTTGCGTTGACGGATCGGCGACGCCGCCTGCACGGCGATCGTGAAACGTTCGTGTCGTCACCTAACGAGGACAACACGATGTCCGACCCGATGAATCCTTCCGAACGCGATCCCCGGCCCCTGCCTCCGCAGGAGCCCGCGCCGCACCGCAGCGGCGGCACCAGCGTGCTGCTGTGGGTCCTCCTGCTGCTGGCGATCATCGCCATCGCCTGGTACTTCCTCGGCAGGCAGGACGCCGCGCTGATGCCGCCAGAGACCCCCGCGCCGATCGGCGACACCACGGCGGTTCCCTCCGAATCGCCGGTATCGACCGCCCCCGCCGCGCGTGAGAACGCCGCCCGCGAGTCCGCGCGTCCGGCCGTGCCGGCCAACCGCGATGCGCGTGCATTGAACCAGCCCGCGCCCGAGTATCCGGCGGCGGCGCAGCGCTCGGGCCAGGAAGGCACCGTCATCGTCCGCGTGGACGTGGATGCGAACGGCAGCCCCGTCGACGTCGAAATCGCGCAGAGCAGCCGCTCGCGCGATCTCGACCGCGCCGCGCTGCGCGCGGTCCGCGGCTGGACCTTCGAGCCGGCCATCCGCGACGGCCAGCCGGTCGCGTCCAGCGTGCAGGTGCCGGTGGATTTCCGGCTGGAGAGGCAGTAGGCCATTGAACTGCAGTTCGGCCGCATGGCCTGATGCAGGCGCGGGGCGGAAGGATCCGTCCCGCGTTTTTTGTTCTTCGCAACAGTTGCCCACCCCGCACCTTCCCGCAGTCGGGACAGGGGGCGACAGGTGCTTCTTCTGCTCCCTCCCCCGCCTGCGAGGTGGGGGTCAATCAAGGTGGTGTCGCGCCTGAAGGCGCTCCTGCAACCTGCAACAGGCGCTCAGGCCTCGCGCAGCCCGAATCCCGCCCGCCGCGCCAGGACATCGAATCCTGGAAACGAAGTGGCGACATTGGCGATGTCGCCGATCCGCACCTCGCCATCGGCCAGCTGTGCGGCCACCGCGAAAGACATCGCGATGCGGTGGTCGCCATGGCTGTCGACGCTGCCGCCACCCAGTTGGCTGCCGCCGTGGATCGTGGCGCCATCGGCGGTTTCGTCGACCTGCACGCCGAGCGCCCGCAATCCCGTCGCCATCGTCGCGATGCGGTCGGATTCCTTGACCCGCAGTTCTGCCGCACCGCGCACCACGGTCGGGCCTTGCGCACAGGCGGCGGCGACGAACAGCGCCGGGAACTCGTCGATCATGTCGGCCACGTGTTCCACCGGCACCTCGATGCCGCGCAGCGGCGCGTGGCGCACGAGCAGGTCGCTGACCGGCTCGCCGCCCTGCTCGCCCGCCGGCTCGTCATCGATATCGGCGCCCATGGCGCGCAGCACGTGCAGCAGGCCGGTGCGGCGCGGGTTCATGCCGACGCGGTGCAGCCGCACTTCCGAGCCGGGCACGAGCGTCGCCGCCACGATGAAGAAGGCCGCCGACGAGAAATCCGCCGGCACCGCGATGTCGCGCGCGGCCAGCCGGTGCCCGCCCTCGAGCCGCGCGAAGCCGGGCGAGAACTCGATCGGCCAGCCCAGCGCCTGCAGCATGCGCTCGGTGTAGTCGCGGGTCGGGTGCGGTTCGCGCACGGTGGTGGTGCCGTGCGCGTAGAGGCCGGCGAGCAGCAGCGCGGACTTGACCTGGGCGCTGGCGACCTCGGTTTCGATGTCGATGCCCTGCAGCGCGCTGCCGCCGTGGATGCGCAGCGGCGGCACCCCGCCCTCGCCGGTGTCGATGCGCGCGCCCATGCGCGCCAGCGGCACGGTGACGCGGCGCATCGGCCGCTTCGACAACGAGGCATCGCCGACCAGGGTGGTGTCGAACGATTGTCCCGCCAGCAGGCCGGCCAGCAGGCGCATGCCGGTGCCGGCGTTGCCGCAGTCCAGCGGGCCGTCGGGCGCGCGCAGGCCGTCGATGCCGACGCCGTGGATGGTGCGGCTGCCCGCCTTCGGTGCTTCGATGCGAACGCCCATGCGGCGGAAGATCGCCTCGGTCGCGCGCGCGTCCTCGCCTTCGAGGAATCCCTCGACCTGTGAAACGCCATCGGCGAGCGAAGCCAGCATGATCGAGCGGTGCGAGACCGACTTGTCGCCGGGCACCGCCAGCTCGCCGCGCAGCGGCCCGCCCTTCGATGCGATCCAGTCGATGCCCTTGCCGCTGCTCATTGCGATTCCCCGTTCGATGCTTCGATCATGGTGTGTGCGCCCGCGTGCCCTGGGCATCCGCCGACCTTGCCCATGTCTGCAGGAGCGGCTTCAGCCGCGACCGGACACGTACCGTCCCTGGGCAAGCTGTCGCGCCTGAAGACGCTCCTACAGGAGATGGCCGGATCGGCGACTCAGGGCACGGCGACCGGGTACGAACCCAGCACGTGCACGTCGCCGGCGAAGTCGTCGATCTCGGCCAGCGCATCCTTCAGCGGCGATTCGTCGACATGGCCCTCCACGTCGATGAAGAACGCGTACTGCCACAGCGCGCCATGCGCTGGCCGCGACTCGATCCGGTTCATGCTGATGTCGAGCCGGGCAAGCGGTTCGAGGATGCGGTAGAGCGCGCCGGGCTGGTCGCGGATCGAGACCATCAGCGAGGTACGGTCGTTGCCCGACGGCGGGAACGACGCCCGGCCGATGACCAGGAAGCGCGTGGTGTTGTCGCTGCGGTCCTCGATCGGCCCGGCAACCACCTTCATGCCGTAGACGTGCGCGGCGTTCTCGCCGGCGATGGCCGCGGCGTCGTCGGACTTCTTGGCGCGGCGCACCGCCTCGGCGTTGCTCGACACGGCCTCCTTGTGCACGCCCGGCAGGTTGTGCCGCAGCCAGTTCTTGCACTGCGCCAGCGACATGCCGTGCGAATAGATGCGCTCGATGTCCTCGATGTGGCCGGTGCGCGAGAGCAGGTACTGGTGCACGCGCAGTTCGACCTCGCCGCAGATCTTCAGCGGCGAGGTCAGGAACATGTCGAGCGTGGACTGGATCGTGCCCTGCCCCGAATTCTCCACCGGCACCACGCCGAAATCGGCGTTGCCGGCGGCGACCTCGTCGAACACCTCCTCGATGCTGACCAGCGGCAAGCCCTTGGCCGAATGGCCGAAGTGCTTGTGCACGGCCTGCTGCGAGAACGTGCCCTCCGGACCGAGGTAGCCGATCTTCAGCGGCTCCTGCTGCGCGAGGCAGGCCGACATGATCTCGCGGAACAGCCGCACCAGCACCTCGTCCGACAGCGGTCCGTCGTTGCGGTCGACCACGCGGCGCAGCACCTGCGCCTCGCGCTCGGGGCGGTAGTAGTCGATGGCGGCGGCGAGCTTGCCCTTGGCCTTGCCGACCTGGTGCGCCCACAGCGCGCGTTCGGCGATCAGCGCCTGGATCTCGCGGTCGATGCCGTCGATCTGCGCGCGCACGGCGGCGAGATCGGGCTTGGCCTGCCGCGCGGTCGCGGCGCGGCTGCGCGCGGAGGCCTCGGCCTTCGGCGGGGTCGCGGCCTTCGCCTTGCGCCCGGGCGCGGCGGGCGACGCGCCCTTGCCGGTGGACTTCGATCTGCGGTCAGCCATGGCGCTTCTGGAACTCCTGCATGTAGTCGACCAGGGCCTGCACGCCTTCGACCGGCATCGCGTTGTAGATCGATGCGCGCATGCCGCCGAGCACGCGATGGCCCTTCAGGCCGATCAGCCCGGCCTCGCGCGCGCCCGACAGGAAGGCGCCGTCCAGCGCCGCATCGGCGAGGAAGTACGGCACGTTCATGCGCGAACGCACTTCGGGGGCCACCTCGTTGCGGTAGAACCCGCCCGAGCCGTCGATCGCGCCGTAGAGCAATGCCGACTTGGCGTCGCTGCGGCGGTCGAACTCGGCGGTGCCGCCCTCCTCGATCATCCAGCGCACGGTCTGGCCCAGCAGGTACCAGTTCCAGGTCGGCGGCGTGTTGAGCATCGACTCGTTCTTGAGCTGCGAGCGATAGTCGAAGATGTCGGCGCGCGGCTGGCCGGCGCGTTCGAGCAGGTCGCGGCGCACGATCACCACGCTGATGCCGACCGGTCCGAGGTTCTTCTGCGCGCCGGCGTAGATCAGCCCGTACTTCGACACGTCGATCGGCTCGGAGGCGATGCTGGAGCTGAAGTCGGCGAACAGCGGCACGTCGCCGGTATCGGGCGGCACCTGCCCCCAGGCCGGTCGGTACTCGACGCCGTGGATGGTCTCGTTGGCGGTGACGTGGACGTAGGCCGCATCCTTCGACAGCTGCCACGACTCGCGTGCCGGAATGGTGCGGAAGCCGCTGGCCTCGCCGCTGGCGGTGATGTTGACGTCCACCGAGACCAGTTGCTTCAGCGCCGTGCGCCCCCAGTGCCCGCTGACCACGTAGTCCACGCGCTGGCCGACGGCAGCGAAATTCAGCGCGATCAGCGCCTGCTGCGTGGTCGCGCCGCCGGCGGGAAACAGCACCGCGTAGTCGTCGGGGATTTCGACCAGGGTACGCAGGTCGGCTTCGGCCCGGCGGGCGACCTCCAGGAACTCGGGGCCGCGATGGCTGATCTCGACGATCGACGCGCCGGCATCGCCCCACTCGAGCATGTCCGCCTGCGCCTGGCGCAGGACCGCTTCGGGCAGTGCGGCGGGACCGGGACTGAAGTTGTATGCGCGCGCCATCGGGATTTCACTGAATCGGACGGAACAAGCCCCTTAGTATGCCGCAGCGCACCACCGATTCACGCGGTCGCGCAACTTTTCCTGCCCCGCGATGCTCCAATGCGCGGTATCAAAGGAAACGGACCATGTCCCTGCGCAGCGTGCTCGCCATTCCCGCGTCGGCGGTTACCGATGAAACCGTGTATCGCGGGCGCCGTCGCCTGCTCGGCGCGCTCGCGACATCGACGCTGCTGCCGCTGGCCGGCTGCGCGGAAGCCGAGGTTCCGCCCTCGAAAACGGTGGTGACGCCCGAGCAGGCGAAATCCGGTTTCCGCACCGCCGAACCGCTGACCCGGTACGAGGACGTCACCGGCTACAACAACTTCTACGAGTTCGGCACCGACAAGGCCGATCCGGCGCGTGCGAAGAAGACCCTGCGCACCTCGCCATGGAACGTCGCCGTGTCCGGCGAATGCGCGAAGCCGGGCAATCCCTCGTTCGAGGACCTGCTCAAGGGCATGGTGCCGGAGGAACGCATCTACCGCCTGCGCTGCGTCGAAGGCTGGTCGATGGTCATCCCGTGGCTCGGCGTGCCGCTGGCGGAAGTGCTGAAGCGGTTCGAGCCGACATCGAAGGCGAAGTACGTCGCCTTCACCACCCTCGCCGATCCGGCGCAGATGCCCGGCGTGCGCTTCCGTTCGATCGACTGGCCCTACCGCGAGGGCCTGCGCATCGACGAGGCGATGCATCCGCTGGCCTTCCTCGCCACCGGCCTTTACGGCAAGCCGCTGCCGCAGCAGAACGGCGCGCCGCTGCGGCTGGTGGTGCCGTGGAAGTACGGCTTCAAGAGCATCAAGTCGATCGTTGCGATCGACTTCGTCGAGAAGCAGCCGAAGACGGCGTGGAACCGGCTGCAGCCGAAGGAGTACGGCTTCTACAGCAACGTCAATCCCGAGGTCGACCATCCGCGCTGGAGCCAGAAGACCGAGCGCCGCATCGCCGGCACCGGCAACCGCCTGTTCGCCGATCGCATCCCGACGCAGAAGTTCAACGGCTATGGCGAGCAGGTGGCGGCGCTGTATGCGGGCATGGACCTGAAGCGCTGGTACTGAGGCGAGAGGGATGGGTTGGTGGTTGGTGGTTGGTGATGTCTTTCCTGGCCATTCATCCGGCCTGCCATCCTGCCCGTCATCCCGGCGAACGCCGGAAGTGTTTTACAACAGCGCGAAGCGCTGGTCATCGATTTTTCGCTGTTGCTTCCGTTGAGTAGTCATGCGGGAAGACAAGATCAAAATGGATCCCGGCGTTCGCCGGGATGACGGGCAGAGCACCAACCACTAACCACTAACTACCAACTACCAACTACCAACTACCAACCAATCCTGCGGCATCCATGAATCGCCCACCAGCGCGGAAAACCCCAACCCCCGTCATCCTCGCCAAGACCGCCGTCCACGCGCTGGCGCTGGCGCCGCTGGCGCTCCTGGCCTGGAAGTTCTGGCAGGTCTTCGGCGAAGCCGACATCGACGCGCTCGGTGCCGACCCCGTGGCCGCGATCGAACACGAACTCGGCACCTGGGCGCTGCGCCTGCTGTTGCTCACGCTGGCGGTCACGCCGCTGCGGCAGCTGACCGGGCAACCGGTGCTGCTGCGCTTCCGGCGCATGCTCGGCCTGTATGCCTTCGCCTATGCCAGCCTGCACTTCGCCGCGTACCTCCTCCTCGACCTGCGCGGCTACTGGGCGCAGGTGTTCGAGGAAATCGCCAAGCGCCCCTACATCACCGTCGGCTTCGCGGCGTGGCTGCTGCTGGTGCCGCTGGCGCTGACCTCGACCCAGGGCTGGATGCGCCGGCTGGGACGCGCCTGGGGCCGCCTGCACGCGCTGGTGTACGCGATCGCGGTCCTCGCGGTGCTGCACTTCTGGTGGATCGTGAAATCGGACTATCGCGAACCGCTGCTCTACGCCGCGATCCTCGCCCTGCTGCTCGGCTGGCGCGCGTGGAAGCGGCTGTCGAAACGCCCGGCGCGCAGGCCGGCGCCCTCAGCCTGATCCGAACAGCAGCAGCGCCGCCAGCAGTGCGGCGATGCCCAGCGCCGCGAGCAGCAGCCAGGGCAGGCGCGACACGTGGTCGCGTCCCCGCACGGCGACCGGCGCCGCCTTCGGCAAGGACACCTCGGTCGGCGCACCTGCCTCCGGCCCGCGCGGCCTGCGCCGCGGCGCCTCGACCACGAAACGGTGCTGGCCGTCGAACACGATCTGGTCGCCGGATTCCAGCACTGCGTCGCGCACCGCCTCGCCATTGACCAGGCTGCCCTCGGCCGAACCGAGATCGCGCAGCACGACCTGCTCGCCGACCAGCTCGAGCCGCGCGTGGCGGTCGGCGAAGGACGGGTCGTCGATGCGGATGTCGGCCTCGGGGTGGCGCCCGACCAGCCGCGGCTGCTCCAGGGTGAAGCAGCGGCCGTGGAAGCGCCCGCCGACCCCGCGCAGGACCACGCGCAGGTTCGGGACCTCGTCGGCGGCAGGGTCCGCGTCGAGCCCGCGCGGCGCCTGCACCGGCCGCGAGGACACCAGCCGCAGTTCGGCGCCGTCGACGTAGATCGCATCGCCCACGCGCAGCATCGCCATGCGCCGGACCTCGCGGCCGTTGACGTGCACGCCGGCCGCGTCGTCGTCGACGTTCAGCCAAACCCCGCGGCGATCCACGCACAGCCGCACCGCGCTTTGGCCGTCGCCCTCGACGAGATCGACGACCCCCGGCGCGCGGCGGCCGATCCCGTGCACGCCGATCGACAGCGGACGATCGTCCCTGTCCTGGTCGGCGAATCGCAGTCTGACGGCATCCATGGCTGCGGCAATCTAGCACGCGCGGACGCGCCGACTCGTTGCGCTTGGTGAATGCCCCCCGACCGTCGCAGAATGGCGGCCCACCCGAAGCGCAGGCACACCGCTCCCATGTCCGGCATCGACATCCACCACGAACATTCCCTGCCGATGGACAGGGCCCGCAAGGCCGTCGAACAGGTCGCGAAGAAGCTGGCCGAGCGCTTCGACGTCGAGTACGGCTGGGACGGCGACACCCTGAACTTCGCGCGCTCCGGCGTCGACGGCAAGATCGCGCTGGAGCCGAAGCAACTGCACGTCACCGCCAGCCTCGGCTTCCTGCTGGCGGCGCTGAAGGGACCGATCGAGGCCGAGATCCGCCGGGTGCTGTCCGAAAAGTTCTGATGGTTCCCGCGCCCCGGCCGGAATGACCGGACGGCTGCGCGCGCCGACGCGCGGGAGCAGCGCCCGGCAGATTTTGCCGCCATTGCGCGCAAGCACGCCGGCCCCTGGCGGCCGGAAGCCGCGCCGTCGGTCATCTGCTAACGTCGCGGACCCGTCCATGCCGCAGCGACGCCCGATGCCCCTTCCGCTCCGCATCCTCTCCCTGCTGGCCCTGCTGCTCCTGGCGTCCTGCCGGGGTGGCCACCCCGATGCCGCCCCCACCGCCGGGAGCGTGGACGGGACACCGGCCGCGTCGGCCGGCGCGGTCGCCAGCGGCGCGTATCCCGACCTGTTCGCGGATGCCGGCTACGGCGCCGACGAGGTCCAGGCCAAGGTCGATGCCGCATTCGAACAGCTGTTCCACGGCGACCCCGGCGAACAGGCGCTGTACTACGAGACCGGCCGCAACGAGCACGGTCCGCTCGCCTACATCCACGACGTCCACAACGACGACGTGCGCTCGGAAGGCATGTCCTACGGGATGATGATCGCGGTGCAACTGGACCGGAAGCACGAGTTCGACGCGATCTGGAACTGGGCGATGACCCACATGCTCCAGCGCGATCCGGCGCACCCCGCCCACGGCTACTTCGCCTGGTCGGTCAAACCTGATGGCACCGCGATCGACGAGATGCCGGCCCCCGACGGCGAGGAATACTTCATCACCGCCCTGTACTTCGCCTCGGCGCGCTGGGGCGACGGCGACGGCATCCACGACTACCGCGCGCAGGCCGACCGCCTGCTCACCGACGTGCTGCACCGGCAGGAGATCACCGGGCCGACCAACCGCGGCACGATGACCGCGGTCAACCTGTTCGACCACGACGCGAAGATGGTCCGCTTCACCCCGGACGTGGCGAACGCCGCGCATACCGACGCCTCCTACCACCTGCCCGCGTTCTACGAGGTGTGGGCGCGGGTGGGGCCGGAAGCCGACCGTGCGTTCTGGCGCGAAGCCGCGCAGGTCAGCCGCGACTACTTCGCCGCCGCCGCGCATCCGCGCACGGCCCTGACGCCGGATTACGGCAACTTCGACGCGACGCCATGGGCGGCGCCGTGGCGGCCGGATGCGGTCGACTTCCGCTACGACGCCTGGCGCAGCGCGATGAACTGGTCGATGGACTGGTCATGGTGGCGCGCCGATCCGCGCCAGATGGACCTGTCCAATCGCCTGCAGGCGTTCTTCCAGTCACAGGGCATGGATGGCTACGCCAGCCTCTACACGCTGGAAGGCGAGCCGCTCGGCGGCGGCCAGACCACGGGCCTGGTGGCGATGAACGCCGTCGCCGGCCTGGCCGCCGACCATCCACGCCGGCTGGACTTCGTGCGCGCGCTGTGGGAGCGGCCGGTGCCGGCAGGGGAACACCGCTACTACGACGGCATGCTCTACCTGATGGCCCTGCTGCATGCGGGCGGCCGGTACCGGGCATGGCTGCCGGCCGGCGCGGGCGGCTGATGCCCTTCGCGACGGCGGAATTGGGTGTGGGAGCGCCTTCAGGCGCGACACGGTACGGTCGGGAGGTCGCGGCTGAAGCCGCTCCTACAGCCGTCCCGCACTTTCGATCGCGATTGGGGGTGAAGTCGCGGGCCCCGCGTCATTCGCTCGTCAACAACATGCGCTAAGGCGTTGCCCGGGCACGGATTTGGTGAGCGGCGTCACAGCGTGAAGGTGGCGTGTACGTGCTAGGCTCGGCCTTCACGTCCCCCTTCGGCCGGGCCGCCGGCCGCTCTCCTGTCCAGCCTCGAGGAAATCACGCGACATGGCCATCTTCAGCCCGCAGAACAACGCCACCGCCAAGAAGGACGCCCCGTCCTTCGCGTCCGACGCACCGCCGGCCGCGCCGCCGCCGCGCGAGACGCCCGCCGTGGCCGACTTCAGCCCCAGCCAGGTCGCCCCGCCCCGCGCCGCCGCGCCGGTCGAGACCAAGGAATCGCTGATCGCCTCCGACCTGACCATCGAGGGCAAGATCGAAGGCAGCGGCCACGTCCGCATCGCCGGCAAGTTCAAGGGCGACGTCAACGTCCAGGGCAACCTGCGCATCGAGAACGGCGCCAAGCTCAACGGCGGGGTCAAGGCCAAGCAGGTCGTGGTGGCTGGCGAGCTCGACGGCAACATCGAATCGGCGGCCAAGGTCGAACTGCTGGATTCGGCGGTGCTGACCGGCGACGTCAAGGCCGGTTCGCTGACGGTCGCCGCAGGCTCCAAGATCCGCGGCCACGTCGAATGCGGCTGGGACGCCTCTGAAGCGGCGGCCCCGCGCAAGGTCAACGGCAAGAGCGAGACGGCGGAGCGCGAACTCGCGTCATGAGCGCGACGTGAGTACGCTCAAGCCGGGCATGGCAGGTGCCACGCGCACCTGCCCGCACTGCAAGACGAAGATCCTCGAAAGCGCGAGCATCTGCCCCTCGTGCAAGCACTACCTGCGCTTCGACACGCCGCGCACCGGCCCGGGCGCGACGCCGGCGAGCACCACCGCGCTGCAGGTCGAGGGCATGATCCGCCACCCTTCCGAGGGCGGCGCCTGGGAATACTCGGTGCTGCTGACCGTGCGCGACGACGAGGGCAATGAGCTCGCCCGCCACGTGGTCGGCGTCGGCGCGATGCTCGCCGGCGAGGAGCGCACCTTCAACCTCTCGGTCGAGGTCACCCCGACCAGCGACATGCGCAAGCCGGCCAAGCGCGGCACGCGGCACTGATCCAGTCCGGCCGGGTGCCGCTCGTGATCGTCATCCCAGCGAAGCCGGGCTTGTAGGAGCGCCTTCAGGCGCGACCGCTGTCCGGATCCGTCGAACACCCGTCGCGGCTGAAGCCGCTCCTACAGGATTCGGGCGGGATCGACGGCGTCAGAAACGACCGGCCTGACGCCGGTCGCCCGCCATCAGCTCGCCGCCGCGGCGCGCGCCGACCGGTTGGACAGCGCGAAGCCGACGACCAGCACCAAGGCGACGGCGACCTGGGCGGCGATGCCCTCGACCGTCGGATAGAGGCCGAGCAGTTCCACCCGCGGACCGCCGTCGATCCAGGTGATGGGCAGGTATCCGGCCTCCTGCAGCGCCGAGACCGCCTTGCCGATCAGCACCACGGCCAAGGCCGCGATCAGCAGCGAGCTGTAGCGGAAGAACTGGCCGATCGGCAGGCGGCGGCTGTAGCGCATCATCGCCCAACCGATCGCCACCAGTACCAGCGCCGCCGCGCCGCCGCCGGCGATCACGCTGCCCTGGCTGCCCTGGTTCCAGATCGCGGCGAAGAACAGGATCGTCTCGAACACCTCGCGGTACACGACCACGAAGACCAGGCCGAGCAGGAAGATGCCGGAGGTCTTGCCCAGGGCCTGCCCGAGCTTGTCGCGCACGTAGCGCTGCCAGGCATCGGCGTGGCTCTTGCCGTGCATCCAGATGCCGACCCAGACCAGGACCACCGCGGCCAGCAGCGAGCCGAAGCCTTCGGAGAGCTCGCGGCTCGCGCCGCTGATGGTGATGACCCACGTGGCCAGCGCCCACGTCAGCACGCCGGCGCCGAGCGCGGACAGCCAGCCGCCGTGGACCCAGGGAAGCATCTCGGTCCGGCCGGCCTTGCGCAGCAGCGCGATGATCGCCACGACGATCAGCAGCGCCTCCAGCCCCTCGCGCAGCAGGATGGTGAACGCGGCGACGAAGCTCGAAACGGAAGACGTCCGCTCCTGCGCCAGCACCTGCTCGGCTTCGCCGAACAGGCCGTCCAGTTCGTCGACCTGGGCCTGCAGCGCCTCGGCCTCGACGTTGGCCGCGATGCCCGAGCGCACGCGCGCCATCGCCGCCTCGATCTTCACCATCAGCGGGTTGTCGCGGGCGGCGAGCAGCGGCTCTACCGGCTCGAACCCGTCCAGGTACGCCGACAGCGCCAGGTCCCTCGCCTGCTTCGCCTCGCCGTCGCGGTAGGCGGCCATGGCCTGCTTGAGCAGGTTGCGCGAGGTGGTGAGGGCGGTTTCAAGATCCTGCGCCTGCGCCGCCTCCGGATGCCGGCGCAGGTAGGCCACAATCGCCGCGGCTTCATCGGCCGACCCCAGTTCCTTCGCCAGGTCCGCGGGCGTGGTGCCGATGTAGTGCTCGAAGTCGAGCTTCGCCCGCAGCGCGGAATCGCGCTCCAGGTGCTCCCTGCCGGCCACGATCCCGGATTCCGGATAGGCCATCGCCCCGACGTAGGTGGCCAGCGCCCAGCGGTCCTCGACCGGCAGCCCGTTGTAGCTGACCATCGACGTGCCCTCCAGGCCCTGGTCGATCACCTGGTACAGCGCGAACACGCTGCGTTCGTCCGCGCGCTCCCGGTCGGTGAAATCGATCGGCGGCGGGTCCAGGCCGGCGCTTGCGACGCCATCGCCGCCGCCGGTATCGCCGTGGCAGCTGGCGCACAGTTGCCCGTACAAGGCCTGGCCCCGCGCGTACTGCGGCGCGCTGGTGGGCATCAGCGGGATCGGATGCGCCTGCACCAGCAGGGCCGCCAGCGCGCGCGCCTGGGTGGCGACCCGGTCCGGCGAAGCCTTGGCCTGGATCGCCTGCTGCAGCGCCTCTGCGTCCTGCTTCAGCTGGCCGGATTCGGACGTCGGCGGCAGCGCCTCGATCGAAGCCGCCGCCGTGGCCGAGAACTCCAGCATCTCGTCATATTCGAGCTGGTTGGCGACCGCGCCATCCTCCACGGCCTCGCGATAGTCCACGGCGATGTAGTCGAGCAGGCGCCAGGTGGTGGCGACGGCGCCCTCGGAAGCGTGGGCGTGGGTGCAGATCAGGGCGACGCCGAGCAGCAGCGTCGCCAGCAGGCGTCGTGGGGTCATGGATGCATATGAGAATGTGTCTCATCCAGTTTAGCGCACCCGGCGCGTCGTGCGTGCGCACTTTCCGGGAAAAGGCCCGCAGGCAGCCGGGATGGATGCCGGACCCGACGCAGGCGCACCGCATACTCCGATCCACCGCTTCGGTTACCCGCCGCCGCCGGCCGCGGCGGCTATCATGCGGCCCCTGCCAGGCTTCCCGAGCACGCCATGCCGGAATCGCTGTCGATCCACCGAACCGGGGCCGTGCTGCGGCTGACGCTCGACCGGGCGGACCTCCACAACGCCTTCGATGCGGACCTGATCGCGCGCCTGACCGAGGCGCTGACCGAGGCCGCAGGTGACGCCGCGGTGCGCGCGGTGGTGCTGGCGGGCGCCGGAGCCTCGTTCTCGGCCGGCGCCGACCTGAACTGGATGCGCGGCATGGCCGCGGCCAGCGAAGCCGAAAACAGGGAGGACGCGCTCGCCCTCGCCCGCCTGATGCGCACCCTGGACGAACTGCCGAAGCCGACCATCGCGCGCGTGCACGGCGCCGCGTTCGGCGGCGGCGTCGGCCTGGTCGCCTGCTGCGACATCGCCATCGGCGTGCCGGAAGCTAAGTTCGGCCTGACCGAGAGCAAGCTGGGCCTGCTGCCGGCGGTGATCTCGCCCTACGTGGTCGCCGCGATCGGGCCGCGGCAGGCGCGGCGCTGGTGCGCGACCGCGGAGATCTTCGACGCGGCGCAGGCGCTGCGCATCGGGCTGCTGCACGAAGTGGTCGCGGCCGACGCGCTGGACGCTGCGGTCGAGCGCCAGCTCGCGCTGCTGCTCAAGGCAGGCCCGGTGGCCGCGTCCGGCGCGAAGGCGCTGGTGCGCGAGGTCGCCGCGCAGGGCGACCGCGATGCGCTCGACGGCGCCAACGCCGCGCTGATCGCGAAACTGCGCGTCTCGCCCGAAGGACAGGAGGGCCTGTCGGCCTTCCTCGACAAGCGTCCGCCCAGCTGGATCCCGTGAGGAATCGCCCGTGCTCGACCATGTTGGCATCCCGGTTTCCGACTACGCCCGCAGCCTGGCGTTCTACAGACAGTCGCTGGCGCCGCTCGGCATCGCCTTGGTCATGGAGGTCACGCCGGAGATTACCGGCGGCGGCAGCGCGGCCGGTTTCGGCCGCGACGGCGAGCCCGGGTTCTGGTTCGGCGACGACGGCGTGCCCGGCGTGCACACCCACGTCGCGTTCACCGCGGGCAGCCGCGCGCAGGTCGATGCCTTCCACGCCGCCGCGATCGCCGCGGGCGGCCGCGACCACGGCGCGCCGGGCCTGCGTCCGCACTACCATGGGCACTATTACGGAGCGTTCGTGCTGGACCCGGACGGACACAACATCGAGGCCGTGTGCCACCGCCCGGAGTGACCTTCCCGGCCCGCCCCCGCAAGAACGCCGCCAGGATTCCCTGATGTTCCAGAAGATCCTCATCGCCAACCGCGGCGAAATCGCCTGCCGCGTGATCCGCACCGCGCGCCGGCTCGGCATCCGCACCGTCGCCGTGTTCTCCGAGGCCGACGCCGACGCGCAGCACGTGCGCCTGGCCGACGAGGCGTATCCCATCGGCGGGCCGCGCCCGGCCGAGAGCTACCTGCGCGGCGACGCGATCCTCGAAGTCGCGAAGCAAAGCGGCGCGCAGGCGATCCATCCCGGCTACGGCTTCCTCAGCGAGAACGCGGACTTCGCCGACGCGGTCGAGGCCGCGGGCCTGGTGTTCATCGGCCCGAAGGCGGCATCGATGCGCAGGATGGGCAGCAAGGCCGGCGCCAAGGAGCTGATGCAGGCCGCCGGCGTGCCGGTGGTGCCGGGCTACACGGGCGAGGACCAGTCGCCCAACACGCTCGCGCGCGAGGCCGCGCGCATCGGCTTCCCGCTGATGATCAAGGCCGCGCACGGCGGCGGCGGCAAGGGCATGCGCGTGGTGCGCGCGCTCGAGGAGTTCATGCCCAACCTCGAAAGCTGCCAGCGCGAGGCCGCCAACGCCTTCGGCCGCGACCGCGTGCTGCTCGAGCGCTACATCGAATCGCCCCGGCACATCGAGATCCAGGTCTTTGGCGACGCGCACGGCGGCGCGATCCACCTCAACGAACGCGAATGCTCGGCGCAGCGGCGCTACCAGAAGGTGTTCGAGGAATCGCCCTCGCCGTTCCTGACGCCGGAGCTGCGCGCGGCGATGGGCGAGGCCGCGGTGCTGGCCGCGCGCGCGATCGACTATGCCAACGCGGGCACGGTGGAATTCATCGTCGACCCCGCCGGCCACTTCTATTTCATGGAGATCAACACGCGGCTGCAGGTGGAGCACCCGGTCACCGAACTGACCACCGGACTCGACCTGGTCGAATGGCAGCTGCGCGTGGCCGCGGGCGAGCCGCTGCCGCTGAAGCAGGAAGACATACCGCAGCGCGGCCACGCCATCGAGGTGCGGCTGTACGCGGAGGATCCGGAAGCGGGCTTCCTGCCGGGCTCGGGCAAGCTCGAACGGCTCGAGCTTCCGGCCGCGTCCGCACACGTCCGCGTCGACTCGGGCGTGGTCGAAGGCGACACGGTGACGATCTTCTACGATCCGATGATTGCCAAGCTGATCGTGCACGACCGCGACCGCCCGGCCGCCCTCGCCCGCCTGCGCGAGGCGCTGGCCCAATGTGCGATCGAGGGCCCGAAGTCGAACATCGCCTTCCTCGAAGCGCTGGCGCGACATCCGGTCATCGTCGAGGGACGGATCGACACCGGCTACCTCGACCGCCACCTCGACGAATTCACCGGCCGCCACGAAACCGATCCCGACCTGCTGCTGGCCGCGGCAACCGCCTCGCTGCTGCAGCAGGAACGGGCCACGCGCGCCGCCGCCGCGCGCTCGGGCGACCCGACCTCGCCCTGGGCGATCGCCGACGGCTGGCGCCTGGGCCACGCCGGCCAGCGGCGGCTGGCGTTCCAGCATCGCGACGAGCGCATCGACCTCGTCGCGCAGGGCGATGGCGGGCGCTACCGCATCGCGCACGGCAGCCGGCTGGCGGCGGTCGAGGGCGCGCGGCTGTCCGGGCACGACCTTTCCTTGCGTATCGATGGCGAGGGGCGCCGCTTCCGCGTCGCGGTCGGGCAGGACTGCATCGACGTGCACGACGGCGACCGTCGGCTGTCGCTGCAGCCGCGCGCGGTGTATCGCCACGAGGCGTCCGGCCAGGACGCCGGCGACGACCGCGTGCGCGCACCGATGCCGGGCCGCGTGGTCGCCATGCGCGTGGCCGTCGGTGACAGGGTCGAACAGGGGCAGGAGCTGGCGGTGATCGAGGCGATGAAGATGGAGCTGGCGCTGAAGGCGCCGCGTGCCGGCAGCGTCGGCGAACTGCGCGCGCAGGCCGGCGATTTCGTCGAGGCCGACAGCGTGCTGGTCGTGCTGGAGGACTGACGTGGCCCTGCCCTCCAGCGTCCGCATCGTCGAGGTCGGGCCGCGCGACGGCCTGCAGAACGAGAAGACCCTCGTGCCCGCCGCGGCGAAGATCGAACTGGTCGACCGCCTGTCCGCCACCGGCCTGCAGACCATCGAGGCCACCAGCTTCGTCAGCCCGAAGTGGGTGCCGCAGCTGGCCGATGCCGCGGAGGTGTTCGCGGGCATCGACCGGCGCCCGGGCATCGCCTACCCGGTGCTGGTGCCGAACCTGCAGGGCTACGAGCGCGCGCGTGAGGTCGGCGCGGAGGAAGTGGCGGTGTTCACCGCGGCTTCCGAAGCCTTCAACCGCAAGAACACCAATGCCGGCATCGACGAGTCGCTGCAGCGCTTCGCGCCGATCCTGGATCGGGCGAAGGCCGACGGCGTACGGGTCCGCGGCTACGTCTCCACCGTGCTCGGCTGTCCCTACCAGGGCAAAGTCCCGCTCGCGGACGTGGTGCGCGTGGCCAGGGCGCTGCACGCCATGGGCTGCTACGAGATCTCGCTCGGCGACACCATCGGCGTCGGCACGCCGGACAAGGCGCGGGCGATGCTGCGCGCCGTCGCCGCCGAGGTGCCGATGGCGGCGCTGGCGATCCATTTCCACGACACCTGGGGCCAGGCCCTGGCCAATATCCTCGCCTGCCTCGAGGAAGGCGTGGCGGTGGTCGACAGCGCCGTCTCCGGCGCCGGCGGCTGCCCCTACGCGAAGGGCGCGAGCGGCAACGTCGCCAGCGAGGATGTGGTGTATATGCTGCAGGGGATGGGCATCGAAACCGGCGTCGACCTCGACAGGCTTGCCGACACCGGCCGATGGCTGGCCGGCCTGCTCGGCCGCGAAACCGGCAGCAAGGCCGGCAGGGCATTGGCGGCGGCCGGATGACGCACCAGCCGCTGCCGGACGAGGCCGCGATGCCCCCCGCGAACGACGGGACGGCGCAGATCGTGGCCTCGCTGGAAGCGGCCTGTCGCGACCTCTCGCTGCCTGCCGAGGCCCGCGACCTGTTCGCCCGCGCGCGCGACGCCCTGCGCGCCGCCAGCAGCGACGCCGAGACCGCCCGCCTGCGCTACCACGCGCTGTTCGACGCGGTGCCCGACCCGGTCAGCATCCTCGACGAGACCGGCATCGTGCTCGACCTCAACAAGGCCGGCATGGCCGCGTACCGGCGGCCGCGCGAGGAGATCGTCGGCCAGCCGATCGAGGTGCTGAACCCGGACCTGCCCAAGGACCACCTGCGCCCGGTCCTGGAAACCCTGAACCGCGGCGAGACCTACGTGATCGAGGTCGCCAACATGCGCGGCGACGGCACCCGTTTCCCGGTCGAGGTGCACTCGGCCGGCTTCATGCACGACGGGCGCCGCTGCATCGTCGCGGTGGCGCGCGACCTGAGCGCGCGCCGCGCGGCGGAACTACACTACGGCCAGCTGCTGGAGGTGCTCGACAAGGGCGTGCTGGTGCTCGACGACCATGGCCGCCTGGTGCAGACCAACGCCGCGGCGATGCGCATCCTCGGCGCCGACGAGCACCACGACTTCCAGCAGTACCTGCGCGCGGCCGACTGGGCGATGGTCGACGAAGGCGGCCGGCCGATCACCACCGGGGAACTGCCGCCGGCGCAGACCCTGCGCACCGGCAAGGCGACCGAGAGCCGCGTGCTGGGGCTGTACCACCGCCCCGAACGCCGGCTGCGCTGGCTGTCGGTGAGCAGCGTCCCGCTGTTCGCGCCCGGCGGGCGCAAGCCGGTCCAGGTGCTGTCGTTCTTCAGCGACGTCACCGAGCTCAAGCGCGACAGCGCGCTGTTCGACCGCGCCCAGGCACTGGCGCACATCGGCGGATGGGAGTGGGAAGTCGACCGCGACGCGCTGTACATGACCGACGAGGCGCTGCGCATCCTCGGCCACGACCGCGGCGTGCAGTCGATCGGCGACCTGCTCGCCGCCCTGTGCGAAGCCGACTGCCTCCGGCTCGACGCGGCCCTGCAGCAGACCATCGCCGGCAACAGCCCGCTCGACCTCGAGGTGGAAGGCCTGCGCGCCGACGGCAGCCCGCTGTGGCTGCGGATCATCGGCGAGGCCGAGATCAACCGCTCCGAGGGCACCAGCATCACCGGCACCCTGCAGGACATCACCGAGCGCAAGCAGGAGCAGGAAACGCTGCGGGTGCGCGCGCGCACCGACCCGCTGACCGGCCTGCTCAACCGCGACGCGATGCTGTACGAGCTCGACACGCGCATGCGCGACCCGCTGCATGGCGGCATCGCCGTGCTGTACATCGACCTCGACCGCTTCAAGATGGTCAACGACGTGCTCGGCCACGCCGCCGGCGACGAGCTGCTCAACGCCGCGGCGCGCCGCATCAGCCGCGCCAGCGGCACCGAGGGGCTGATCGCGCGCTTCGGCGGCGACGAGTTCCTGGTCGTCTGCAACACCCGCGATGACGACACCAGGCCCGAGCGCATCGCCAAGGCGATCCTGGAAGCGTTCACCGAGTCCTTCCGCTTCGAGAAGGAGGAGTTCGCGATCACCGCCAGCATCGGCATCGCCCGCGCGCCGCGCGACGGCGACCGGCCGCAGACGCTGATCCACAACGCCGATGCGGCGATGTACGACAGCAAGCGGCGCATCCGCAACGGCTGGCAGGAATTCAGCCCGGAGCTGGAGCAGTCGCAGCAGAACCGGCTGCGGGTGGAGACCCACCTGCGGCGCGCCGCCGACAACGACGAGTTCCGGCTCGTCTACCAGCCGCAGGTCGACCTGCGCCACGGCACCACGATCGCCGCCGAAGCGCTGATCCGCTGGCAGAACCACCAGCTCGGCGAGATGCGGCCCGATCATTTCATCGGCCATGCCGAAACCACAGGCGACATCGTGCGCATCGGGCGCTGGGTGCTGAACGAAGCCTGCCGCCAGGCCGCGGAATGGCGCGACGCCGGCCTCGGCATCATCCGCGTCGCGGTGAATGTCTCCTACCGCCAGTTCCTGGCCGAGGACCTCGCCGGCACCGTCCGCGAGGCGCTGGACGAACACGGCCTGCCCGGCTCGGCTCTGGAGCTGGAATTCACCGAGCGGGTGCTGATCGAGGATGCGCCCGATACCCTGCGCACGTTCGCTGCGCTGCGCGAGCTCGGGGTGATCCTGACGATCGACGACTTCGGCGAAGGCTACAGCGCACTCAACTACCTGCGCCGCCTGCCGATCCACGGGCTCAAGCTCAGCCAGCTGTTCGTCGAGGGCGTGCCGGGCAACCATTCCGACGTCGCGGTCTGCCAGGCGGTCGCCGGCATCGCCCGCAGCCTCGGCCTCGGCCTGGTCGCCGAGGGCATCGAATCCGAGCCGCAGCGGCGCTTCATGCTGGAACTGGGCGTGCCGGTCGGACAGGGATTCCTGTTTGCACCGGGCCTGCCGCCGGACGAGTTCGCCCGCCGCATCTCCACCGCCCGCGTGTAGGAGCGCCTTCAGGCGCGAAGCTCTTCTCCCTGGCCCCTGGCCCCTGGCCCCTGGCCCCTGGCCCCTGGCCCCTGGCCCCTGGCCCCTGGCCTCTGGCCCCCGGGCTCGGAACCGAATCCCGAATCCCGAATCAAAAGCATCGCGCCTGAAGGCGCTCCTACGAGAGCCCGGCCTGCGCCGGGGTAAAATGCGGCGCTTTCCAGGCAGGACTTCCCATGCAAGCTTCCCAGGTCCGCGCCATCGTCACCGGCGGCGTTTCCGGCCTCGGCCTCGCCGTGGCGCAGCGCATCGTCGCCGACAACGGCAGGGTCGCCCTGTTCGACGTCAACGACGACAAGGGCGCCGCGGCCGTCGAACGGCTCGGCGACGCCAACGCCCGCTACTTCCGCACCGACGTCACCAGCGAGGACGACGTCGCCGCGAACGTCGCCGCCGCGCGCGACTTCCTCGGCGGACTCAACGCCGCGGTCAACTGCGCCGGCATCCTCGGTGCCGGCCGCGTGCTCGGCCGCGTGGCGCCGATGCCGCTGTCGCAGTTCAGCGCCACGGTGATGGTCAACCTCGTCGGCAGCTTCAACGTCGCCAAGGCGGCGGCCGCCGCCATGCAGCACAACGACCCCGGCGACGACGGCGAGCGCGGCGCGATCGTCAACACCGCCAGCGTCGCCGCCTACGAGGGCCAGATCGGCCAGGCCGCGTATTCAGCATCGAAGGGCGGCGTGGTCGGCATGACCCTGCCGATGGCGCGCGAACTCGCCCGCTTCGGCATCCGCGTCAACACCATCGCCCCTGGCATCTTCTGGACGCCGATGGTCGACGGCATGCCGGACGAGGTGCAGCAATCGCTTTCGGCCTCGATCCCCTTCCCGTCCCGCCTCGGCAAGCCGGAAGAGTTCGCCGACCTCGTCGCCTACATCCTCGGCAACCGCTACCTCAACGGCGAAACCATCCGCCTCGACGGTGCGGTGCGGCTGGCGCCGAAATAGAGCCGGGATTCGGGATTCGCAACAGCGAACTCCGTCCCGTCCCGCGCCCGCCCTTTCGAATCCCGAATCCCCAATCCCGAATCCCCGCCCTCAATGAAAGCCTACGACGTCAAGAAAGGAAACGTGGTCGAACACAACGGCACCGTCTACCAGGTGCGCGACATCGAGCGCAGCTCGCCGCAGGGCCGTGGCGGCAACGTGCGCTTCCGCTTCATCATGTACAGCGTGCCCGGCGGCAACAAGCTCGATGCCAGTTTCGACGGCGAGGACAGCCTCACCGAGGTCGAGCTGCTGCGCCGCCAGGCGACGTACTCGTACAAGGACGGCGACGCCTTCGTGTTCCTCGACGACGAGGACTACACGCCCTACACGCTCGATGCAGACGTGATCGGCGACGCAGCCGGCTACATCACTGACGGCCTGACTGGCAGCTACGTGCAGATCATCGACGAGCAGCCGGTGGCGCTGCAGTTGCCGCAGCACGTCGCGCTGGAGGTGGTCGACACGCCGCCGGAACTCAAGGGCGGCACCGCGACCAAGCGCCCCAAGCCGGCGACGCTCAGCACCGGCATCGAGATCATGGTGCCCGAGTACATCGCCAACGGCGAACGCGTGCTGGTGAACACCACCACCGGCGAATTCGGCGGCCGGGCGGACTGAAACCGGGGCATCCCTCGCCTCCGATTCGTCTTCGCCTCCAGTTCGTCATCCCGGCGAAAGCCGGGATCCATCTTGATCCTGCCTTCCCGCTTCGCCGTCCGGAGAAGAAGCCACCGTGGATCCCGGCTTTCGCCGGGATGACGCACCGGGAGCGACGCAGGTTCCATCGGACGGACGCCTCAAGGCTGGCGACTTGCGGTTCTGCAGCATGCGCAGCAGGCACAGGCTTGGATGAACCTGCGAACCGCAGCATCACGATGTCCGGCGCGCGTCGGGGTTCCCCGGATCAAGCCCGGGGTCACGCCAACCTACGGCGCTGCGACGTCGATCGAGCGCAGGCGGTCGCCGAGCAGCGCAAGGTTGGCTTCCGTGCCATCCAGGCGTGCCCGTTGCGCAGGCGGCAGCCATTGCCGGGCCTGCCGGTACAGATCGTCGCGCAGCCCGCGCAGGCGCGCATCGTCGCGCTCCACCGCCGCCGCCAGCCGGCTGCGCTCGTCCGCCTGCGGCAGGCCGTAGCCATCGCCATGCAGCAGCAACGCCGGGCGTCCGGCATAGGCGCCGTCGGCCAGCAACTGCCGCGCCTGCCCCGCGGCCTCGTCCATCCCGGCGTCGCCGCGCAGGAAGCGCTGCTTCAGCGCCTCGCGTGCCAGCGCCTGTTCGCGGCGCAGTGCGGCCTGCTCCAGCACCAGCAGCGCGGCCGTGGCGCGCAGGTCGCCGTTCAAGAGGTGCGGCATGCGCCGCGCCGGATCGAGTGAAAGCCACGCCTGCGCGTCACGCACGGGCAGTTCCGGCGCGACGTCCGCCGTCGCGAACATGTCGTCGAAGTACGCCGCCATCGATTCGAAGCGATAGCCTTCGCGCAACGCATCGGCGGCATCGTCCAGCACCGAGGCGTCGGCGATGCCTTCGCGCTGCAGCCGGCGCAGCAGGCCGGTCGGCGTGACGCTGCGCAGCGACGCCCGCGACAGGCGCGGCACGCCGTCGTTGAGCAGCTTCCAGGTCTCGACCGCGCAGTTGTTGCCGACGAAGTAGTAGCGCCCGTCGTAGCTCCAGTGCACCTGCGCGGCGCGCTCAAGCAGAGCCGCAACCTCACCCTCGTCCAGCCGCAGCGGGATCGACTGCAGTCCGCGCAGTTCGACCTTGGTGTACTCGTCCACCACCTGCGCCAGCGGCAGCACGAACAGGCGCGAGGGATACGAGCCGGTGAGGCCGCGCCAGCTGGACACCTGCACGTCGTCGACGAAGGCGCGGAACGAGAGCACGACGTGGTGGTCGAGATCGAGGCGGCAGTCCGGGCCGCGCGGGCGCCCGGGCGCGCACACCACGAGCCGCAGCATGGCGTGGCCCCAGCGGCTCATCGGCTGCTCGTTGGCCTCCGCGAACAGGTATTCGACCGACTGCACCCGGGCCGGATCGATCTCCTGCAGGCGCAGGGCCGCGTCGTCCGCGCCCGCGCCGACGAAAGGCATGTCCTGCGCGCAGGTCGGCGCCGGGCGTGACGGCGCACCGAAATGCGCGACGAAATGGCGGTGCAGCGCCGGCCGCCGGCAGGCATAGTCCGGATCGAGCAGGAAGTGCTCGAAGTTCACCGCGAAGAATTCCGTTGGCGACGCCAGCTCGTAGGCGTCGGGGCTGCGGTCGCGGAAATCGTTGCGCGAGGCGCGCAGGCCGAAGCGCAGGGGACGCACCGGCCAACCGGCGAGATCGCGCAGGCGCGGGTCGCGCGACAGGCCGCCGTGCGCCGAACGGTCGTAGAGGTGGGCGAGTTCGTGCAGCAGCGTTGCCAGCGCCGCGCGCGCGGCAGGATCGTCGACCTCACCCCCGGGCGTCAGGAGATTTCTCCCTACGGTCGAAATGACAAGTGGGGCGACTCCGTCATTTCGACCGTAGGGAGAAATCTCCCTCGCGCTCGCGTCACGACGCATCCAGGCGTCGAGCAGTTCGCGCCGCAGGCCGATGCGTCCATTGCGCGCGCGGCCGTGCACCTGTTCGGGCAGGTCGTCGCGCCAGCGCAGCACGACGACTCCATCGAGCCGCTCGCGAAACGCCGGCGGCAGCACGATGAGCGCGCGATCGGCCAGGTCGCGCGTCGCCGCGGCTTCATCCGGCGACAGGCCGGCGGCATCGACCTCCAGCCGCAGCGCCGCGGACGCCGGCGCCGCGCACGCCAGCAGGCCCGCCAGCAGCCAGGCGCGGGCCGGAACGCGCATCAAGCCCCCGGTCAGCGGGCGAGGATCGCCTGCGCGAGCTGCAGGTCGCTGGCCGCGCGCGCGGCCGGATCCTGCTCGCGCAGGTGGCGCAGCGCCGCCTCCAGCCGCACGCCGCGGATCGCGCCGTCGCTGGCGACGAACATCGCCGCGTCGTCGCGCGCGCCCAGCACCACCTTGTCGTCGCCGGACGTGCTGCCCGACGAGGCGGACGATCCAGCGGAGGAAGCCCCGCCCGTGGTCCCGGCGAAACTGCCGGCGAACGCCGGCGTGGCGGACAGGGTCAACAGCAGCACCGCCAGCAACGATCGCTTCTTCATCATGTATTCCGTGCGAGATCCGGCCCGCAGAATATCGCGCCGCCGCGCATCACGGCTGAACGCCTGCCCGACCGCGGTTCGACCGGTCACGCTTTCGGCGTGGCCGGCACCACCGTGCCCTGCGCGATCGCGCACAGCACCGCCCCACCCTCGCGCTGCGCATGGATCTCGCAGCGGCACACCGCCTGCCGCCTTCCGGCAGACACCGCACTGGCACGGGCGATCAGCGCCTCGCCGGTCGCCGGGCGCAGGTAATTGATCTTGAACTCCGAGGTCAGCGCGTTGCCGCCGAGCGCCATGCCGCCGGCGAAGGTGATCGCGTTGTCCGCAAGGTAGGCCAGCACGCCGCCGTGGACGAAGCCGTGCTGCTGCAGCAGGTCGTCGCGGACCGGCAGGCGGATCTCGGTGTCTTCGGCCGAAGTCCGGACCAGGGTAGCCCCCAGCAGGCGGCTGAACGCCTGCGCCTCGAAGATGCCGCGCGCCAGCGCGAGCAGGTCGTCCGCCGTACCGGTCATGGATCGTCGAAGAGCTTGCCGGGGTTGAACAGCCCGTCCGGATCGAGCACGCGGCGGATCCCGCGCATCAGCGCGATCTCGGCCTCGCTGCGGGTCGAGGACAGGTAGGGCTTCTTGACCAGGCCGATGCCGTGTTCGGCCGAGATGCTGCCGCCATGCCGCTGCAGCGACGTCGCCAGCACCTTGGTCACCCGCTCGCACTCGGACACGAACTCCGGCTGCGCCATGTCCTCGGGCTTGAGCACGTTGATGTGCAGGTTGCCGTCGCCGATGTGGCCGAACCAGACCACGTCGAACTGCGGGTACTCGCGCGACAGCAGGCCCTGGGTCTCGGCGAGGAAGGCCGGCATCGCCGAGATCCGCACCGAGACGTCGTTCTTGTACGGCACGTACTTCGCCAGGCTCTCGGTGATGCCCTCGCGCAGGCGCCACAGCTGCGCGGCCTGCGCCTCGCTCTGGCTGATCACGCCGTCGAGCACCCAGCCCTCTCCCACGCAGTGTTCGAACGCGACCAGCGCCGCGGCTTCCTCCGCCTCGCCGGCGGCGAATTCGGTCACGACGTAGTAGCGATAAGCCTGGTCGAACGGCTTTTGCGCGCCGTGTGCCAGCACGTGGTGCAGGGCGCGGTCGGTGAAGAACTCGAACGCCTCCAGCCGCAGCTTCGCGCGCAGCTCGGCGAACACGCGCATCAGGGAGTCGAAGTCCGGCAGCGCCAGCAGCATCACGCTGGTCGGCGGCGGCGGATCGGTCAGCCGCAGCGTTGCCTCGACGATGATGCCGAGCGTGCCCTCCGATGCGACCGCGAGGTGCCGCAGGTCGTAGCCGCTGGAGTTCTTGACCAGCGCGCGGCCGACGTCGAGCAGTTCGCCGCGGCCGTCCACCAGCTTCAGGCCGGCCACCCACTCGCGGGTGTTGCCGTAGCGGATCACGCGGATACCGCCGGCGTTGGTGGCGATGTTGCCGCCGATCGAACAAGAGCCGCGCGCGGCGAAGTCCACCGGATAGGCCAGCCCGTGCTCCTTCGCGGCGTTGTGCACGGCTTCCAGCGCCATGCCCGCCTGCACCGTCAGCGTGCGGTCGACCGGATCGAAGCCGATGGCCTTGTTCATGCGCTCGAGGCTGACGACGAGTTCGCCGTTCGCCGCCACCGCGCCGCCGGACAGTCCCGTGCGGCCGCCCGAAGGCACGATCGCCACGCCGGCCTCGCGCGCCCAGCGGACGATGCCCTGCACCTGCTCCACCGTCGCCGGCAGCGCGATCGCCAGCGGTGCGGGCGTCCAGCGCCGGGTCCAGTCGCGGCCGTAGTGTTCGAGGTCGGCGGCGTCGGTCAGCAGGCGCAGCTCGGGCAGCATCTGCGACAGCGCGGCCAGGCGCGGATCGGTCATCGTGGAGGCGTGGGGACGAAGGGAGCGTAAGCGTGCCAGCCACGACCGCGGGCGTCCAGCACGGGCAGCGACCGCGGACCCGGGCGCTGCGTGGGAGCGGCCTCGGCCGCGAAGACATCGGCGATCATCGCCGGGCAGGCGATCGCGACTGAAGTCGCTCCCACAGGAAGCTTTCGTTTCCGCCGCAACCGAAACGCGCGGCAGTGTTCCGCTGCTCCATCGCCGGTGTTCCGCGTAGCGCACCTAAAACGCCGTGGTGCAGTGCGGAAAACGCGCGCCGCATCTGGCATAGTGTTGGACTCCCTCCGCCATCGATCCGGACAGCAGCGCGCATGACGCCCTTGAAGACCTCGTTCCCGAAGCAGGACATCCGCGTCGTACTGTTCGAGGGCATCAGCCGCAGCGCCGTCGAGGTGTTCAGGGCCGCCGGCTACGAGCAGGTGGAACTGCTGCCGAAGTCGCTGACGGGCGACGATCTGAAGGCGAAGATCGCCGGCGCACACATCGTCGGCATCCGCTCGCGCACGCAGCTCACCGCCGAGGTGCTGGCCGAGGCGCGCAAACTGATCACGATCGGCTGCTTCTGCATCGGCACCAACCAGGTCGACCTGGACGCCGCGGAACTCGCCGGCATCCCGGTGTTCAACGCGCCCTACTCCAACACCCGCAGCGTCGCCGAACTGGTGGTGGCCGAAGCCATCCTGCTCATGCGCGGCATCCCGCAGAAGAACGCCGAGTGCCACCGCGGCGGCTGGAGCAAGTCGGCGCTGGGCAGCCACGAGGTGCGCGGCAAGACCCTGGGCATCATCGGCTACGGCCACATCGGCACCCAGGTCGGCGTGCTGGCCGAATCGCTGGGCATGCACGTGCTGTTCCACGACATCGAGGCCAAGCTCTCGCTCGGCAACGCGCGCGCCGCGAGCGGTCTCGACGACCTGCTCGAACGCTCCGACGTCGTCACCCTGCACGTGCCGGAGACGCCGTCCACGCAGATGATGTTCGGCACCGCGCAGATCGCGAAGATGAAGCCCGGCGCGCACCTGATCAATGCCTCGCGCGGCACCGTGGTCGACATCGACGCGCTGGCGGCCGCGCTGGAATCGGGCCACGTCGGCGGCGCCGCGGTGGACGTGTTCCCGGTCGAACCCAAGGGCAACGGCGACAGCTTCGAATCGCCGCTGGCGAAGTACGACAACGTGATCCTGACCCCGCACGTCGGCGGCAGCACGCTCGAGGCGCAGGACAACATCGGCACCGAGGTGGCCGCCAAGCTGGTGCGCTACAGCGACAACGGCGGCACCCTGTCGGCGGTGAACTTCCCCGAGGTCACCTTGCCCGAGCACGCCGGCAGCCACCGCATCCTGCACATCCACCGCAACGTGCCGGGCGTGCTGTCGCAGGTCAACGACCTGTTCTCGCGCGAGGGCGTCAACATCGACGGCCAGTTCCTGCGCACCGACCCGAAGGTCGGATACGTGGTGATCGACGTCGCCTCGACCCCGGAGATCACCGCGCGGCTGCGCGCGGCGCTGAACGAGATCGAGGGGACGCTGCGGACGCGGGTGCTGTACTGACCGTGCGCCGCCTCGGCGGACACCCGCGGCGGAAATGAACCTGTCATTCCGAACGGAGTGAGGAATGCTTCCGGAATGCGCTGGCGATGACGGGAAGCAGATTCCTCACTGCGTTCGGAATGACAACCTGATGCATCGTCCTGATGCATCGTCGCGCTATCGGAATGACAACCGGCGCACCGTGACGCCCATGCCCAAGAGGACACCGCCATGCCCCGATCCTCCACCGCCTTCCTGTTCGACCTCGACGGCACCCTCGTCGACAGCGTCTACCAGCACGTGCTGGCCTGGAAGGAAGCGCTCGACCGCGAGGGCGTCGACCTGTCGGTCTGGCGCATCCACCGCAAGATCGGCATGAGCGGCGGGCTGTTCACCAACATCCTGCTGCGCGAGACCGGGCTCGACATCAACGAGGATCGCCTCGAGCGCCTGCGCGGCTGGCACGCCGAGGCCTACAACCGCCAGGCCGCCGCCGGCGCGATCAAGCCGCTGCCGGGCGCGCGCGAGCTGCTCGCGTTCCTGACCGAGGAAGGCATCCCGTGGGCGATCGCCACCAGCGGCCGCATGGAAACCGCGGCGCCGAACATCGCCGCGCTCGGCGTCGACCCGGCGAAGGTGCCGGTGGTCACCCGCGACCAGGTGCGCTACGCCAAGCCCGATCCCGACCTGTTCCTGGCCGCCGCCGACCGCCTTGGCGTCGACATCCAGCACTCGCTGGTGATCGGCGACAGCATCTGGGACATGCTCGCCGCGCAGCGCGCGCGTGCGCTGGGCGTCGGCCTGCTGTCGGGCGGATACGGGCAGGAGGAACTGGAGCGCTCGGGCGCGTTCCGCGTCTACGACGATCCGGCCGACCTGCTGCGCCACGTCGACGAGGTCGCTGCGCGCCGCTGACCACGCTCGCATGTGGGTTCGTGATTCGTTCGTGTATGCGTTCGCGTGCAGGAGCGCCTTCAGGCGCGATGCTTCTCCGCGTGGTACCCGGTAAAAAGCATCGCGCCTGAAGGCGCTCCTACAAGCCAGCGAGCCATTGGCGGGCCATGCGGCGCAGGGAGGGGTCGGCTTCGGGGTCGTCGGCGATCGCGCCGATGTCGCGCCATGCCAGCGCATGCGATTCCCCGCTGACGACGAAGGCCTCGCCGTCGCCGGCGTGGACCACGTAGCGCACGTCATGGTGCCAGTGGCCGGGCACGCCCTTGTGTTCCGGAATCCAGTGACGGTCGAGGTCGAAGATCCCCGGCTCCACGCGCAGGCCCGACAGTCCCGACTCCTCCTCCGCCTCGCGCAGCGCGACGCGCGCGAGGTCGCGGTCGCCGTCGGCATGGCCGCCGAGCTGGACCCAGATGCCGAGCTTGCGGTGATGGGTCAGCAGCACCCGCCGCCGGTCCCGCGCAACCAGCCAGGCGGATGCGGTGAAATGGCCGGCCAGGCGCTCGCGCAGGAAGGGGTCCTCCGCGTCGCCCAGCAGTGCAACGAAGGCCTCGGCCACGTCACGCTGGTCCGGGCAGCGCCGGGCATGGGCCCCGAAGGCGATCGCCAGGGGTTCCAGATCCTCCGGAATGTGCAAAGCTGCGCGCCTCCCGCCGTGTCCGCCATGGGACCGGCCATTGTCGTCCACCCGGCCCGCGCTTGTGCGCCGCACCCGCGTTTGGCAAGGTAGCAACGGTAACCATTCACCGGCCGACCCCACCGGCACTCCGTCCACATCCAGGGAAACACTGATGTCGAAAAGTCTGTTCAGGGTCAAGCCGGTCGAGCCGGCGCCGCACGTCGATGCCGGCGAACCGGTCGAGGGCTCCCTGCAGGGCGAAGCCACCCTCAAGCGCACGCTGACCGCGCGCCACCTGGTCCTGCTTGGGATCGGCGCGGTGATCGGTGCCGGCATCTTCGTCCTGACCGGCCAGGCCGCGGCCAACCACGCCGGCCCGGCGATCATGCTCAGCTTCGTGTTCGCAGGCACCGCCTGCGCGCTGGCCGGCCTGTGCTACGCCGAGTTCGCGGCGATGATGCCGGTTTCCGGCAGTGCCTATTCGTACTCCTACGCCACGCTCGGCGAATGGGTCGCGTGGTTCATCGGCTGGTGCCTGGTGCTCGAATACCTGTTCGCATCGAGCACGGTCGCGGTCGGCTGGTCGGGCTATCTCATCAGCTTCCTGACCTCGACGCTCGGACTGCCATTCCCCGCAGAACTGGCCACGGCGCCGATCACCTGGACAGGCGGCGAGTTCGTCCGCACCGAGGGGATCATCAACCTGCCGGCCATCATGATCGTCGCCGCGATCAGCGGCCTGTGCTACGTCGGCATCACCCAGTCGGCCTTCGTCAACGCGATCGTGGTCGCCATCAAGGTCACGGTGATCGCCGCGTTCCTCGGCTTCGGCGCGCAGTACATCGACCCCGCGAACTGGACGCCCTTCATCCCCGAGGCCACCGGGCCCGGCCAGTTCGGCATGAGCGGCGTGTTCCGCGCCGCCGCCATCGTGTTCTTCGCCTACATCGGTTTCGACGCCGTCTCCACGGCGGCCGGCGAGGCCAAGAATCCGCAACGCGACATGCCGATCGGCATCCTCGGATCGCTGGCGGTCTGCACCGTCATCTACATCGCCGTCTGCGCCGTGCTGACGGGCATGACCCATTACTCGCTGCTCAATACCGCCAAGCCCGTCGCGACCGCGCTGGAGGAGGTGCTCAAGGCCGATCCCGGCGCAAGCGTCGGCTGGCTGAAGACCGCGGTCGAGATCGGCGCGATCGCGGGCCTGTCTTCGGTGATCCTGGTGATGCTGATGGCGCAGCCCCGGATCTTCTATTCCATGGCGAAAGACGGCCTGATACCGAAACTGTTCGGCAAGGTGCACCCCAAGTACCGGACGCCGTACGTCGGCACGATCATCGTCGGCATCGTCGCCTGCCTGCTGGCCGGATTCATGCCGCTGAGCGTCCTCGGGGAACTGGTCGCGATGGGCACGCTGATCGCGTTCGCCACCGTCTGCCTCGGCGTGCTCATCCTGCGATTCACGCGCCCGGACCTCGATCGCCCGTTCCGCGTACCGGTGTTCTGGCTGATCTGCCCGCTCGGCGTGCTCGCGTGCCTGTTCCTGTTCCTCCAGTCGTTCGCGGAACACTGGAAGGTCTTCGTGCTCTGGACGATCCTCGGCCAGCTGGTCTACTTCGCCTACGGCTATCGCAAGAGCAAGCTCAACACGCCTTGAGCGAAGCATGAACCGGACGGCGCCCTTCGTGGCGCCGTCGCCTTTTCCACGCCCAGCCCGCGAAGAGAGCCCGGATGACCGTCGAAACCGCGAAGAAGATCGGACCCGTGCTGGCGACCTTCGTCGTCGCCAACAACATGATCGGCTCGGGGTTCTTCCTGCTGCCGGCGTCGCTGGCGGAGATCGGCGGCGTCACCGCCTTCTCGTGGCTGGTGGGCACGCTGATCGCGATGGCGCTGGGCGGCGCGTTCGCGCGGCTGGCGCGGCAGTACCCGGACCTCAACTCGCCCGACGACTACGTGCGCCCGGCGCTGGGCCGCGACATGGGCTTCCTCGCCACCACGCTGTACTGGATCTCGTCGTGGATGGGCAACAACGCGATCGCGGTGGCGGCGTTCGGCTACCTGGTGATCCTGCTGCCTATCGACGACAGCGGCAGCGTGCGCCTGGTCGGCCAGGTCGCGCTGATCTGGCTGATGTTCGCGCTGAACCTGCTCGGCCCGCGTTCGATCGCGCGCTTCCAGTCGATGTGCGTGATCTTCGGCCTGCTGCCGGTGGTGGCGGTGCTCGTCGCCGGCTGGGGCAGCTTCGACGCGGACATCTACCGCGAGAGCTGGAACCTGACCGGCAAGTCCGACGCGGTCGCGGTGTTCAGCCAGCTGGCACCGGTGTTCTGGGCCTTCGTCGGCCTGGAGACCGGGGCGATGGTCGCCGGCGTGGTCAAGGACCCCGACCGCAACGTGCCGATCGCGACCCTCGGCGGCATCCTGATCGCCGGCGTCGTCTACCTCGTCTCCTCGGTGCTGATGATGGGCATCGTGCCGGCGCAGGAGATGGCCGCCTCGAGCGCGCCGTTCGCGCTGGTCGCCGGCAAGATGTTCGGCGCCTGGGCGATCCCGCTGATCGCGGCCGCCGCGGCGCTGAAGGCCACCGGCACCCTCGGCGGCTGGATGCTGGTCACCGGCGAGTCCGGCGCGCGGGCCGCGCAGCGCGGCTTCCTGCCTTCGATCTTCGGCCGGCTGCGCACGAACGGCTCCGCCGGCTGGGGGCTGTTCATCATCGCGCTGTCGATGACCGGCATCTCCATCGTCACCGTGGCGCCCACGGTGTCCGGTCAGTTCTCCACGATCATCAACATGGTCGTGACGCTGGTGGTGATGGCCTACATCGCCGCCGGCCTGAGCCTCCTGTTCGGCACCCGCGAACGGCCTTCCACGGCGAGCGACCGCGTGCTGGGGATGCTCGCGCTGGTCGCCTGCGGCCTGCTGATCTCGTCGACGGATAACGACATCCTGATCGGTTCGCTGGTGATCGCACTGCTGGCGTGGGCGGCGTACCGCGGCTTCGGCAACCGGCGCAGGGCGCCGGCGACCTGAAATCGCGCCCACCGTGGGAGCGACCTCGGTCGCGAATGCCGTTCGGCATGGCGGGCAACGCGATCGCGGGCAAGCCCGCGCCCACCGCAGCCTGGCGATCGCATCGCGCGCGGGTGCGGTCCTGCGGAAGGCCGCATGGCGATACACTTGCGCCATGAGCGACGCCCTCCCCTACGACGCCCTGCACCTGCGCCACCTCGCCGGCGAGATCATCGCCAACGTGCGCGAGCTTTCGCAGCTCGGCTGGACGCCCGCGACCAGCAGCAACTTCTCCGCACGGCTGGACGATCGCCACGCCGCGATCACCGTTTCCGGCCGCGACAAGGGCCGCCTGGCCGAAGCCGACATCATGGTCGTCGACTTCGACGGCAAGGCCGTCGGCAGCGATCATCGCCCGTCCGCCGAGACCCTGCTGCACACGCAGCTCTACCGGCGCTTCCCCGAGGTCGGCTGCATCCTGCACACGCATTCGCGCAACCAGACGGTCGCCTCGCGGCTGTTCTCCGGCGCCGGGCACGTGCGGCTGGAGGGCTACGAACTGCTCAAGGCCTTCCGCGGCAACGAGACCCACGAGACCGCGCTCGACGTCCCCGTACTGCCCAACAGCCAGCACATGCCGACCCTGGCCGCGCAGGTCGACGCCCTGCTCGACCGCGGCCCGATGTGGGGCTACCTGATCGACGGCCACGGTCTCTACGCCTGGGGCCGCGACATGGCCGAGGCGCGCCGCCACCTGGAGGCGTTCGACTTCCTGCTCGGCTGCGAACTGGAGCTGCGCCGGCTCACCGCCGGGCGCTGATCGCGCGCCGCGTTGCATCGGCGGAACGCAGGCGTTCCGCTGCCGTTACCCCCGTTTCCGGCGCAGCTGCTAGGCTGGAACACCCCGCCGCCTCACGAGCCCAACCGCCATGAGCCGACTCCGCATCTTCTCCGACCAGGCCCCCGAGACCCCCGAGTTCACCAGCCACGATGGCGACGAGATCGCCCGCGAACTCGCGAAGATCGGCGTGCATTTCGAACGCTGGCAGGCGAGCCAGCCGGTCGAGGCCGGCGCCACGCCCGAGCAGGTGCTGGCCGCGTACAAGGCCGACATCGACCGCATCTCCGCCGAGCGCGGCTTCACCACCGTCGACGTGATCAGCATCGCGCCGGACAACCCGAAGAAGGACGAGCTGCGCGGCAAGTTCCTCGACGAGCACTTCCACAAGGAAGACGAGGTGCGTTTCTTCGTCGACGGCTCCGGCCTGTTCACCCTGCACGTGGGCGACAAGGTCTACGAGATCGAATGCGTCAAGGACGACCTGATCGCAGTGCCCGACGGCACCACGCACTGGTTCGACATGGGGCCGGAACCGCGCTTCGTCGCGATCCGCTTCTTCGAGCAGCCCGACGGCTGGATCGGCCACTTCACCGGCACCGACATCGCGCGGAAGTTCCCGCGGTACGAGAATCCGACGGCGGCATAGGTATCTTCCAAGGTCGCCGCGTCGGGATGTTGCCGGGGTCCGGCGCGCTGTCCTCACTGGTGTCATCCTGCACGAAGTGCGGGATCTTCGCGTGCTGGCGGTTGCCCCCACCCCAACCCTCCCCCGCAAGCGGGGAGGGAGCTAAAAGCAGCGACTTGTGACTCCCTCCCCCGCTTGCGGGGGAGGGTTGGGGTGGGGGCCAACACGGGACGATCGACGATCAGCCGAGCGTCCCTCGCCGAGCCCGGAGCGAGGGATCCTCCCGGACACCGCCTCGGCGCATGGGCCAACGACAAAACCGCTACGCTATCGCGACGACCGCCGCCCGATCCGCCATGCCCCCCGTCATCCTCACCGACATCGAAGGCACCACCTCCTCGATCTCCTTCGTCAAGGACGTGCTGTTCCCCTACGCGCGGCGCGAACTGCCGCGCTTCGTGCGTGAAAACGGCCACGACCCCGAAGTCCGCCGCTGGCTGGACATGGTCGCACTGGAGAACGGCGGCCTGTGCCAGGACGCGATGATCGTCGAGACGCTGCAGGGCTGGATCGACGAGGACCGCAAGCACACCGCGCTCAAGGCGCTGCAGGGCATGGTCTGGGAAGCCGGATACGCAAGCGCCGACTTCACTGCGCCGGTGTATCCGGACGCCGCCGAGGCGCTACGGCGCTGGCATGCGGACGGGCACCGGCTCGCGGTCTACTCCTCCGGCTCCGTGCCCGCGCAGAAGCTGCTGTTCGCGCACACCGACGCCGGCGACCTGACCGGCCTGTTCTCGGGCTGGTTCGACACCGCTGTCGGAGGCAAGCGCGAAGCCGCGAGCTACATGCACATCGCCGAAGCGCTCGGCGTGCCGCCGGCCGACATCCTGTTCCTGTCCGACGTGGTCGCCGAACTCGACGCCGCGCGCGAGGCCGGCCTGCGCACCACGCTGGTCGACCGCACCCCGGACTATCCGCAGCCGCGCACCGGCGACGACGCGAACGGCCATCCGCGCGCGACCGGCTTCGACGGCATCGACGCCGCGAGCTGAGCCGGGATGCGCGAACGCCGCCGCCCCGTGCCCGCCTCGGTTCGCGCAGCCGGCATGCGGCTCCTCGCCGCGGGCCTCTTGGCGTGGCTGTGGCTGTCGAGTGCGGCCGCGCAGGTTCCTGCCGGCGACACGGACACGATCGAGGCGCGCGACCGGCAGCTGATCGACGCGCGCCTGCGGGAAATGCCCGCGCAGCGCCCGGGCCTGCCCGACCTGTACGCGCTCGGCTTCGCCGGCGACGGCGACGAGAACGTGTTCCGCAACGAGGTGGCGTACTTCGAGGCGCTGGCGACGGCCCGCTATGGCGCCGACGGACGCACCCTCGCGCTGATCAACCATCCCGACAGCCTGGAGCAGGCCCCCCGCCCGCTGGCCACGCTCGACAACCTGCGCCATGCCCTGGCCGGGATCGCCCGCGCCATGGACCCGGACGAGGACCTGCTGCTGCTCTACCTCACCACCCACGGCAGCCGGCAGCACGAACTCTCGATCCGGCTCGGGGACCGCTTCGACGTCGCGCTGAAGCCGGCGCAGCTGCGCGCCGCGCTCGACGACGCCGGCATCCGCCACCGCCTGCTGATCGTGTCGGCGTGCTTTTCCGGCGGCTTCATCCCTGCGCTGGCCACGCCCGACACCCTGGTCATCGCCGCCGCGCGCCGCGATCGTCCCTCGTTCGGCTGCGGCGACAGCGCCAGCGCGACGTATTTCGGCCGCGCGCTGCTGGTCGAGGGACTGAACCGGGATGGCGGCCTGGTCGAGGCCTTCGAGTACGCGAAGCGGCAGGTGGCGCGGCGCGAGACGATGGAGGGCCACACGCCTTCCGAGCCGCAGCTGTGGATCGGCGAGGACATCCGCCCGCGCCTGCAGGCCTGGGAAGACAGCCTGGTCCGCGGCCCGGCACTGGCCTATCCGCATCCGCTGTAGCAGCGGCGGCGAGACGCTCCAGCTGCAAGCGATTCTCGTTCCGTCATCGAATGCGGCGACCGCCTACACTGCGTCCGCGCCGCCAGCCAGCCATCGCCAGCCAGCGACGCGCAACGATCCGCCCGCCAGCGAACGCCAGCCAGCCGATCGACACCGAAGCCCGCGCACTGCGCGGGTTTCTCGTTTCCGGCACCCGTGCAGCCTCTATCGTGGAAGCAGATCTCTTGCTGTGCTCGGGATGACAGTGTCGGGGTTGCATTCTTCGTAGGAGCAACTCCCCCGCTCGCAAAGGAAGAGCCTGCCCCGTACTTGATACGGGGTTGGGATGGGGGCGAGGCGCGCAGCGCCGAGCTTTCGCCGCGAAGAGCGCCCCCAGCCCAACCCTCCATCCGTGAAGGGCACAATGCCCCGCAAGCGGAGAAGGGGGTTCTGCTGTAGGAGCGGCTTCAGCCGCGATCTGGAGTTGGCCGGAACCGGGCAAGCGATCACGCCTGCGCCTGCCCCGGCCCTGACCCCACGGGCGCCCCCAAGGTCTGCGGACCGGATCAATCGCGGTGGATCTTCTCGCCGCGCGCGAGCATGGCGACGAACTTCTCTACCCGGGCGCGCCGCGTCTCCGGCTTCACCGCGGTCTGCACGCGCCAGCAGAAGGAATAGCGGTTGGTCCTGTCGAGCGCGTCGAAGAACGCCCTCGCCTTGCGGTTCTTCGCCAACGCCGCCGCGAGTTCTTCCGGCACCTCCATCTTCGACGCGCCATGGTAGGCGGCCTCCCAGCGCCCATCCGCCTTCGCGGCGTCGATCTGGCGCAGGCCGCCCTCGCGCATGCGGCCGTCGGCGATCAGCTGCTCGGTCTTGGCGACGTTGACCCTGGACCACAGGCTCTTCGGCTTGCGCGGCGTGAACCGCTGCAGGAAGAACTGCGCATCGAGCGACTTCTTGAGCCCGTCGATCCAGCCATGGCACAGCGCCACGTCCAGCGCTTCGGCATAGGTAACCGAGGCGATGCCGGAGTCCTTCTTGGCGATCTTCAGCCACAGCCCCGCGGCAGCCGCGTGCGCCGCCAGCCACTTCTCCCATGCCGTCGCATTGCGGAAATGGCGCACCGGCAGATCGGTCGGAAGCTCGGCCATCATCGTTCCGCGTAATCGGCCAGCCGGTAGCTGGTCCACGCGCGGTGCTCGCCGTCCCGGTCGTCGAAGGCGCGGACTTCCACCCTGTGTTCGCCGGCCGCCAGATCGGTGGCCAGCGTGCCGCGCCACAGATGCTGCGATGGCTCCGCCTCGGGCGAGCGGTCGTAGCTACGCAGCGCATCGGCGAGATCGTCGCGGACGTTCTCGACCAGCAGCCGCGGATCCGGCGCCACCACCCGGGTCATCGGCTTCCACTCGCCGCCGTCGATCCGGTATTCGACGCGGGTGCCTTCGTGTCCCATGAACACGTTCGCATGGATGCCCCACGCGGGATACGCGCCCCGGCGCAGCAGTCCGGGCGCGTGCAGCGCCAGCGCATCGGTGACGGCCGGATCGCCCGCGGGTATCGACGTCGGATGCCACGCCAGCCGGTATCCGCCGTCCGGCGCAATCGCGAGTGTCGCGAACCCGCGCGGCGTGCCGTCGGCCATGGTCGCCACCGGAATGCCGTCCGCATCCGCGACGCCGGACCAGTACGCGCCGCTCATCGCACCGACGTTGTATTCGCGCAGCGGCGCCTCGCCCGTCCATCCGCTGCCCGCGCCATGGAAGAATTGGCGCTGCGTGTGCCGATGGCCGCTGAGCAGCAGCACCCGGGGAAACGGCTGCAGCAGCGCGAACAGGCGTTCGCGATCCCGCGCGCGCATCGTCGGCGGCCGGCCCTCGGCCGCAGTGTCGAACCAGGGGACATGCGCCGCGACGACCAGCAGCCTGTCGCGGTCGAGCCCGCCGAGGAAGCGTTCGAGAAAGGCGAACTGGTCCGCGCGCAGGCCGCCGACATAGCCGGGGCGCTGTCCCGGCAGGACGACGACATTATCGAGCATCACGAACACCGCCTCGCGTTCTTCCCAGGCGTAGGTGTCCGGACCGAACACGCGGCGGAACGTCGCCAGCGAGCCCTCGTCGTCGCGCGCGCCCGCTTCGAGATCGTGGTTGCCGGCGACGTGCAGCCACGGCACGCCGAGCGAGGCGGTGGCGCGGTTCAGTGCCGGGTACAGCGCGAGGTCGTCGTTGGCGACATCGCCCAGCGTCAGCCCGAGCGCGGCATCGCGATGCGCCGCGAGCGAGCGCCCGATGATGCGGGCGTAGTAGTCGACCTCGTGCGCGGTACCGGCCTGCGGATCGCTGGAGACGATGACCTTGAGTCCATCGCGGCCCGCCTCGTTCCCGCGGAGCGGGAAGTCGCAGGTCCCGTCCGCCGCCGCCTCAGTCGGATCGCGCCAGAATGCCGGCAGCCCGTCGCGGTCGCCGGACACCTCGAATCCCGCCGGCTTGATGATGAACACCGCGCCGCCAGCGCCCTGCGGCAGGCCGCGCCAGGCGCCGTCGGCATCGCTGTAAACGATTTCCCTGCCGTTGGACACGCGCACGCCCTGCAGCCCGCGTTCGCCCGGCTGGTGGACGCCGTCGCCGTTGGCGTCGTCGAACACCTGTCCGCCCGTACAGGCCCATCCGGGCAGCGGAAGCAGGAAGCAGGCCAGCAGCATTGTGCGGACGCGGCACCGGTTCGCCACGACGACTCCCGTTTGGACACGATTTGTCCCATTATGCCGATGCTTGGCGTTTCCCTTCATGCCGACTGGGATGTCAAGGGACGGGGACTCGCAGATGGAATTCGCGACGGGCCGGAGGAAGCGATGACGATGGCGTGGCGGTGCGTGCTTGCGTGGCTGGTCCTGGCGTTGAGCCTGCCCGTGTCCGCGCAGCCCGTGCTCGAACTCCCGCCACAGGCCTCCGACGCGGCGCTCTCGACCCATCTGGCCTACCGCCACGACACCACGAAGAGCGACCGACCCGACGACGCCTGGCGCCGCGTCGCGGGCGGCGACTTCGCGCCCTTGCCCGGCGGCAAGGATGCCTTCGGCTTCCAGAGCGGCGCGTTCTGGTTCCACGCGACGATCGTCAACCGCAATCCCGGCGAACAGCGCTGGCTGCTGGTGCAGGAATATCCGCTCAGCGACCGCCTCGACCTGTTCCTGCGCTATCCCGATGGCCGCATCGTGCAGCACGTCGGCGGCGACCACGTGCCGTTCCACGTGCGAAGCGTGCGCTACCGCCACCCCAACATCCTTGTCGACCTGCCCGTCGACGTCCCGGTGCAACTGCTGCTGCGCGTGGAGAGCGAAAGCTCGATGCAGGTGCCGCTGCACCTTTACACGCAGACGGCGTTCACCGAGGTCTCGCGCGACGCGCAGCTGGCCATCGGCCTCTACTACGGCATCTTGCTGGCGCTGTTCTTCTACAACCTCGTGCTGTGGATCTCGCTGCGAGACGCCAGTTACTTCTGGTACCTGTGCCACATCACCGCCTTCGGCCTGGTGCTGTTCACGCTCAACGGCCTCGGGTTCGAATACCTGTGGCCGGATTCGCCGTGGATGGCCGACCACATGGTGCCGATCTCGATCTGCCTGGCGCTGATCGCGATGCTGCAGTTCGCGCGCACCTTCCTCGAACTGCCGCAGCGCGCGTCGCGGCTCAACGCCGGCACCATCTTGCTGATCCTGTTCTTCGTGGCGTTCGGCGTGGTCTCGATCTGGCTGCCCTACCGGGTCTCGACGCCGATCGCCTCGCGCGCGGTCCTGATTGGCATCCTCTGGATCGTGCTCGCGACCATCCACGTGCTGCGCCGCGGCTACACCCCTGCGCGGCTGCTGCTGCTGGCCTGGTCGATGTTCCTGCTCGGCACCGCAGTATTCACCCTGCTGGCATTCGGCATGCTGCCGAAGAACTTCGCCACCGAATACGGCGTCCAGATCGGCTCGGCGCTGGAGATGCTGCTGCTGTCGATCGCGCTGGGATACCGCTACGCGCAGCTGCGCAACGAGAACCAGCGGATCACCACCGAGGCCAACCGCCAGCTCGAACGCAACGTCGCCGAGCGCACGCAGGCACTGCAACAGGCGCTGGCGCAGCTCAAGGATACGCACGAGAAACTGCAGGACTCCAGCCGCCGCGATGCGCTGACAGGCCTGTACAACCGCAGCTACTTCCACGAGGGTTTCGACGGGCTGCTGGCCGCCTGCCGCGACGCGCGCCGGCCGCTGTCGCTGCTGATGGTCGACCTCGACCACTTCAAGTCGATCAACGACCGCCACGGCCATCTCGTCGGCGACGAGTGCCTGCGCTGGGCCGCGCGCCGCATCGGCCGCGTGCTGCGCCAGCACGACGCGCTGCTGGCGCGGTTCGGCGGCGAGGAATTCGTGGTGGTGCTGCCCGGGCACGACCTGCACTCGGCGGTCGCCGTCGCCGAGGAGGTGCGGCGCTCGCTGGTGTCCGAATCCTGCGAATCGCAGGGCCTGCGCGTGCGCGTGTCGGCCAGCATCGGCGTGCACACGGTCGCGCCCGACGCGGTCGACGACATGGACGATGCACTCGAAACCGCCGACAAGGCCCTGTACGCGGCCAAGGCCAACGGTCGCGACTGCGTGCGGACTTCGATCAGCGCGGCATAGGCGCGTTTCGGCCGGATCCCCCGCAAACTGTGGGAGCGCCTTCAGGCGCGATGCTCTGGATTCGGGACCGGGGGCCGGGGGCCGGAGGAAGCGTAATGGTTTGTCATCCCGAGCGCAGCGAGGGATCTTGTCGATCGGCGCCGGAAACAAGATCCCTCGCTGCGCTCGGGATGACAACGCCACACTCCTCGGTCATAGCGACCGCATCGCGGATGCTTGACCGAGGCAGTCAGCGCCGGCGGCTGCGCAGCTTCGCCTCGACGTCTTCCAGCCCCAGCCCGCGCGCGCGCAACAGCACCAGCAGGTGGAACAACAGGTCGGCGCCCTCGCCCAGAAGCGCGTCGTCGTCCTCGGCCACGGCCGCGAGCGCGGTTTCCACACCCTCCTCGCCGACCTTCTGCGCGATCCGGCGCACGCCGCCGTCGAACAGCTTCGTGGTGTAGCTGCCTTCCGGCCGTTCGGCGGCGCGCAGTTCGACCAACCGCGAGAGTTCCGCGAGCATCGAGCCGGGCGCCGACGGGAAGCAGCTTTCGCGCTGCAGGTGGCAGGTCGGCCCGCGCGGATTCGCCAGCACCAGCAGCGTGTCGCCGTCGCAGTCGACGTCCACCGAGACCAGGTCGAGGACGTGGCCCGACGATTCGCCCTTGGTCCACAGCCGACCCTTGCTGCGGCTGAAGAAGGTGACCTGCCGCGACGACAGCGTCGCCTGCAGCGCTTCGGCGCTCATGTAGCCCAGCATCAGCACGCGCAGCGTGCGCGCGTCCTGGACGATGGCCGGCAGCAGGCCGTCGCCCTTGCGCCAGTCGGGCGCGGACGGCACGTCGGGCGATGCCGCATCCACGGCCGGAATCTTCTCACTCACCGCGCACCTCCACGTCTTGTTCGCGCAGGAACCGCTTCAGCCCCGGAATCCTGATCTTCCCGCTGTGGAATACGCTGGCCGCCAGCGCGCCGTCGACGTCGGCTTCGCGGAACACGTCGACGAAATGCGCCGGCTCGCCCGCGCCGCCCGACGCCACCAGCGGTACGCTGCACAGGGCGCGGACTTCGCGCAGCTGTAGGAGGTCATAGCCCTTGCGCACGCCGTCGCTGTCCATGCAGTTGAGCACGATTTCCCCTGCGCCGAGGCGCTGCGCCTCGACCACCCAGTCGAGGGTGCGCACCGACGGCGCGCGCATGCGATCCGGATCGCCCGTGTTCGTGCGCACGCGCCATTCGCCGTCAGGTTCCCGGATCGAGTCGATGCCGACCACCACGCACTGAACGCCGAAGGCGTTGGCCAGCTCCGAAATCAGTTCCGGCCGTTCGAGCGCCGGCGAATTGATCGAGATCTTGTCCGCGCCCGCGTGCAGCACCGCGCGCGCGGTCTCCACGTCGCGGATGCCGCCGGCGACGCAGAACGGGATGTCGATGTTCGCCGAGACGCGCTCCACCCAACCGCGGTCGACCGAACGCTGCTGCGGACTCGCGCCGATGTCGTAGAACACCAGCTCGTCCGCACCCTCGTCGCGGTAGCGCAGCGCCAGTTCGACGATGTCGCCCATGTCGACGTGGTCGCGGAAGCGCACGCCCTTGACCACGCGGCCATCGCGTACGTCCAGGCAGGGGATGATGCGGCGTGCGAGCATCAGCGCGCCCCGTCCTCGATGCGCGCCAGCGCCTCGGGCAGCTGCAGCCGGCCCTCGAGCAGCGAACGGCCGAGCACGATCCCGGCGCAGCCCTGCGCCCGCGCCTGCAGCACGTCGTCGAGGTCGCGCACGCCGCCGGAGGCCTGCAGTTCCAGCGCGGGCACTGTCTCGGCCAGCAGGCGGTACAGCAGCAGGTTGGGGCCGGTCATCATGCCGTCGCGGGTGATGTCGGTGCACAGCAGGTGGCGCAGCCCGTGGTCGGCATAGCGCCGCGCCATGTCCTGCAGGGTGCCGGCCGTGGTTTCCGTCCAGCCGTGCACCGGCAGGCGCCAGATGCCTTCGCGGTCCTGGCGGGTATCGAGCGCGACGGTGACGCGTTCGTCGCCGAAGGCGTCGATCCAGCCGCAGACTTCCCCGGCTTCCCGCACGGCGAGCGAACCGACGACGACGCGCGCGGCGCCGGCCTCGAGAATACGCGCCACGTCGTCTCGGGAGCGCACGCCGCCGCCGGTCTGCACCTTCAGTCCGGTGGATTCGGTGACGTCGCGCACTAGCTCCAGCAGGGTGTAGCCGCCGGCGCGCGCCGCGTCGAGGTCGACCAGGTGCAGCCATTGCGCGCCCTGTTCCGCATAGGCCTGCGCCAGCGCCAGCGGGTCGTCGCCATAGCGGGTTTCCTGGGCGTAGTCGCCCTGCGCAAGGCGCACGATGCGGCCGCTGCGCACGTCGATCGCCGGATACAGCGTGAAGGTCCGGGACGTCATGCGGGCGCCATGGTCAGGAAGTTGTGCAGCAGCCGCGCGCCGGCCGCGGCGGAGCGCTCGGGATGGAACTGCGCGCCCATCACGTTGCCGCGGCGCACGACGGCGGAAAACTCGCCGCCGTGGACGCTGGAGGCGATGCAGTCGGGCGTCACCGCGGCGGCATAGCTGTGCACGAAGTAGGCATATTCGCCCTCGGCGAAGTCGTCGAGCAGCGGATCGCCGCCGCGCAACCACAGCCGGTTCCAGCCCATGTGCGGCACGCGGATGCCCTCGCCCGCCGCCAGCCGCCGCACCTGTCCGGGCAGCAGGCCCAGGCAGGGCGTGTCGTCCTCTTCGGAGTGTTCGAACAGCAACTGCATGCCGACGCAGACGCCGAGCAGCGGCTGGCGCAGCGTGCGCAGGGTCTCGACCAGGTCGAGCTCGCGCAGGCGCTGCATCACCGTTGCCGCCGTGCTGACGCCGGGCAGGATCACGCGGTTCGCACCGCGGATGGCCCCGGCGTCCGCGGTGAGTTCCGCCTCCACCCCGAGCCGCTGCAGCGCGTAGCGCACCGAACCGATGTTGGCGCCTCCGGCATCGACCAGGGCCAACCGCATTACAGCGTCCCCTTGGTGCTCGGCAGGTCGGCGCCCTCGCGCTTGACCGCCATGCGCAGGGCGCGCGCGAAGGCCTTGAAGCAGGCTTCGACCTTGTGGTGGTCGTTGTCCCCTTCCACCTTCAGGTTGAGGTTCAGTGCGGCCGCATCGCACACGGAGCGGAAGAAGTGCTCCACCAGTTCGGTCGGCATGTCGCCGACGCGTTCGCGCCTGAACGTGCCGTCGAACACCAGGTAGGGCCGGCCGCCGAAATCCAGCGCCGCGCTCGCCAGCGTCTCGTCCATCGGCAGGGTGAAGCCGTAGCGCGCGATGCCGCGCTTGTCGCCCAGCGCCTCGCGCAGCGCCTGGCCGAGCGCGATGCCGGTGTCCTCGATGGTGTGGTGCTCGTCGATCTGCAGGTCGCCCTCGGCCCGTACCTTCAGCGCGATGCCGCCGTGCTTGCCGATCTGGTCGAGCATGTGGTCGAAGAACGGCAGGCCGGTGGAGACCTCGGCATCCGCTGCGCGGTCCAGGTCGACCTCGACGCGGATGCGGGTTTCCTTCGTGTCCCGCTGCACCACCGCGCGACGCGGCGCGTCGGCCAGTTCGTGCGCGATGCCGGCCCAGTCCCACTCGCCGCCGAACTGCTCCGTCTTCAGCCGGAAACCGCGGATGCCGAGGTTGTCCGCGAACTGGATGTCCGTATCACGGTCGCCGACCATCGCCGAGCGGTCGAGGTCGATGCCACGGTCGCGCAGGTAGTGCTGCACGAGGCCCAGGCCCGGCTTGCGCGTGGGCTTGTTGTCTTGCGGCCAGCTGTCGTCGACCAGCACCTCGCGGAAGACGATGCCCTGGCTTTCGAACACCTGCAGCATCAGGTCGTTCGGACCATCGAAGTTTTCGCGCGGATAGGCTTCCGTACCCAGCCCGTCCTGGTTGCTGACGATCACGAACTCGAAGCCGGCGTCGCGCAGCTTCAGCATCGCCGGGATCACGCCCTGCACGAAGCGCAGCTTCTCGTAGGCGTCGATCTGGAAGTCGGCCGGTTCCTCGATCAGGGTGCCGTCGCGGTCGACGAAGAGGATTTTCGTAGGCATTACATCGCTCCGGCGGTGGCCCCCACCCCAACCCCTCCCCCGCGGGCGGGGGAGGGGCTCGGGGCGGCGAGCACGGAGAGGACGCGCTCGTTCTGTTCGGGCGTGCCGATGGTGATGCGCAAGGCGTCGCCGAGACCGCGGGCGGCGCGCTGATCGCGCACCACGATGCCGGCGGCCAGCAATGCGTGGAACACGGCCTCGGCGTCGCGGAAGCGGACCAGCAGGAAATTGGCATCCGAGGGATAGACGCGTAGCACGCCCGGCAACTCGCGTAGCGCCTGCTGCAGGCGCGTGCGTTCGCGTCGGACGATGTCCACGCGTTCCGCGGTGGCCGCGCGCGCGTCCGCGGACAGGCCCGCCACGCCCAACGTAACGCTCGGTGCCGGCAGCGGATACGGCGCCTGGCAGCGGCGCAGCACGTCGACCAGCGCAGGCTCGCCGATCGCGACGCCGATGCGGGCCGCCGCCAGCGCATGCGCCTTCGACAGCGTGCGCAGGACGACCAGGTTCGGGTATGCGTCCAGCAGGCTCGTCGCCGACGGGACTTCCGAGAACTCGCCGTAGGCCTCGTCGACGACCACGATCGCGCGGCCCTCCAGCCTGCGCGCGAGCGCGGCAATGTCGTCCGGCACGATCGCCGCGCCTCCCGGGTTCGAGGGCGAGCACAGGAACACCAGCTTCGCGCCGCGCGCGATCGCAGCTTCGGCGATCGCATCGAAGTCCGGGACCAGCCCGGCGTCCGCATCGTCCCGCAGCGGCACTTCCACCAGCGGCGCGCCCTGCAGCCGCGCGCTCACCGCGTACATGCCGAACACCGGCGGCGTCACCAGCACGGCGTCGCGACCGGGATTGCAGGTGGCGCGGACCAGCAGGTCGATGGCCTCGTCGCTGCCGCGGCCGACCAGCAGCCGCTGCGGCGCGACGCCGTACAGGCCGGCCAGCGCCTCGCGCAGGGCGGCCGGCTGCGGATCGGGATAGCGGCGGCAGGAGGCGGCATCGTCGGCGAGGTTGGACCAGGCCGACTCGTTCGCGTTGAGCCAGATCTCGCCATCCAGCTTCTCGCTGCGCGCGGAACTGTAGCCGGCGAAACCGCGCAAGTCCTCGCGCACCAGGGCCAGCACGTCGCTCACGCGGCCTCCTTCGGCGCCGCCGCCTTGCCCAGCCGCAGGCGGACCGCATTGGCGTGCGCCTCGAGTCCTTCGGCCTCGGCCAGCGTCACCGCGCAGGGGCCGATACCGGCGATGCCGGCTGCAGTCGCGCCCTGCACGCTGACGAAGTTCTGGAAACTCGACACGCTCACACCGCTGTACGCGCGCGCCGCGCCGTTGGTCGGCAGCACGTGATTGGTGCCGCTGCAGTAGTCGCCCAGCGCCTCGGGCGTGAAGTCGCCGAGGAACACCGAGCCTGCCGCTTCCACGCGACCCAGCCAGCCGCGCGGCTCGCGCAGCGCCAGGATCAGGTGCTCGGGCGCATAGGTGTTGCTGATGTCGAAGGCCTCGTCGAGCGTCCCGACGCGCACCAGGCGCGAGCGCGACAGCGCCTGCCGGGCGATCTCCGCCCGCGGCAGCACGGCCAGCTGCGCTTCGAGTTCGCGCTCCACCCGGTCCAGCAGGCCGGCGCTGTCGCTGAGCAGCAGCACCTGCGAATCCGGCCCGTGCTCGGCCTGCGACAGCAGGTCTGCGGCGACGAAGGCCGCGTCCGCGCCGTCGTCGGCGATCACCAGCACCTCCGACGGCCCCGCCGGCATGTCGATCGCGGCGACGCCCGCCTGCGCGACCTGCTGCTTGGCCTCGGTGACGTAGCCGTTGCCCGGGCCGAACAGCTTGGCGCAGCGCGGCACGCTTTCGGTGCCGAACGCCATCGCCGCGATCGCCTGCGCGCCGCCGATCTTGAACACGCGGTGCACGCCGGTCATGCGCGCGGCGACCAGCACCGCCGGGTCGGCGCTGCCGTCCCGGCGCGGCGGCGTGCACAGCACCACTTCGCGGCAGCCGGCGAGCCTGGCCGGCACGCCCAGCATCAGCGCGGTCGAGGGCAGTGGCGCGCTGCCGGCCGGCACGTACAGGCCCACGCGCGGGATCGCGCGTACCACGCGCTCGCATACCACGCCCGGTGCGGTTTCCACCGCATACGGTGCCACCATGCCGGCGCGGTGGAAGCGCTCGATGCGCTCCGCCGCATCGCGCATCGCGGCCTTCAGCGTGGGGGCAACGGCCGCTTCCGCGGCGGAGAATTCTTCCGCCGCCACTTCGAACGCGGCCGGTGCGACGCCGTCGAAGCGTTCGCTGATCTCGCGCAGCGCCGCGTCGCCGCGACCGCGCACGTCGTCGATCAATGCGGAGACGGACTCGCGCGTCGCCGTCGCGACCGATTGCACCGGCCGCTGCAGGGCCGCATCGCGCGCGCCGGCATCGAGCGACCTCCAATCCAGGCGCTGCGCCAGCCTCCCGCTCACGCCAGCATCCTCTCGACCGGCAGCACCATCAGTCCGCGCGCGCCGGCGCGCTTGAGGTCCTCCAGCCGCTGCCAGGTCATCGCGCCATGGCACAGCGCCTGCAGCGCCAGCGTGTCGGCGCCGTCGACCTGCAGCATCGTCGGCTGCTCTGCGTCGGGCAGCAGTTCCAGCAGCGCCGGCACTTCCTGGCGCTGCGCCTGGAACAGCAGCAGGCGGCTGTCCTTGAGCCGCAGCACGCCGTCCAGGCGCCGCAGCAGCATCTGCGCCAGTTCGCCGCGGATGTCGGAGAACGGCTGCACCGGCCCGGCCAGCACCGCCTCGCTCTGCATGAGCGTCACCGCTGGCTTGAGCTGGTTCGCGACCAGGGTCGCGCCGCTGGAGACGAGATCGCAGATCACGTCGGCCTGCCCCAGTCGCGGCGCGATCTCGACCGAGCCCGAGAGCATCACCACGCTGGCCTCGACCTGCTGCTCGGCCAGCCATTTCGACAGCAGTCCCGGATAGCTGGTGGCGATGCGCTTGCCGTTCAGCTGCTGCGGCCCTTCCCAATCCCAGGCGTCGGGCACCGCGATGTCGAGCCGGCAACCGCCGAAACCGAGCGCGCGGATCTCTTTCGACACCTGCGCCTTGCCCCCGCCCGCCCGCTCGGCCGCCTGTTCCTCCAGCACGTTGCGGCCGACGATGCCGTAGTCGCAGACGCCGTCGGCCAGCAGGCCGGGGATGTCGTCGTCGCGCACCAGCAGCAGGTCGACCGGCAGCGTTTCGCCGTAGCAGAACAGCTTGTCGCGGCTCTCGCGCCAGGACAGGCCGCAGGAGGCCAGCAGGGCGCGCGCCGGATCGCTCAGGCGCCCGGACTTCTGGATGGCGATGCGCAGGCGGTCGCGCGCCGCGGGAACGGCCGAGGGGCTCATCGAAGGATCCTTCAGTGGCTCGTGGCGAGCCGGGGGTATTGGCGCTTCACCGCCGCCGCGTAGCCGCCGGCGCCGTGCTCGAGCGTGCGCGCGACGCGGCCGATCGTGGTCACGCTGACCAGGGTGCGCTCGTGGATCTCGCGGTACGGCACGCCCTGCAGCAGCAGCGGCACCACGCGCCAGCGGTCGGCCATCGCCTCGAGTTCGGCCGGCGTGCACAGGTCGCGCAGGAACGCGGCGACGTCGTCGACGCGCTCCAGCCCGGCGAGCGCCTTCGCCAGCGCCCGGAAGGAGGCGTCTGCGTCGGAGTCCGGCAGGGGTTCGGTGCGCTGCTTCATGACGGCATAATGTAATAGCGCGTTATTACATTAGTCAAGCAGAAGATGATCAGGCCTACGCTTCCCCCCGACCCCTCACCCCGACGTTGCGCTCCGGGTCCCTGAGATCGGTCCTGACGAGAATCCCTCGGGCGTTCCGGGCCAAGACGCTGGATCCCCGCCTTAGCGGGGATGACGGCCCTTCTCGACATCGAACGAAGCAATCAAGTCGACTCCGAAAGGACCACCCCACACGGGTTGTCAGGGAGGCCGACATCGCCCCTCTTGAGCGAAACAAAACTTGCCGTCGCCTGTCAGGGCTCCACTCTTTCCCTGGCTCCGCGATCCCGGAACAGCGCCCACCCCAGCACCACACCGCTGACCGCCCCGGCCCATTCGAGGAACACGCGCGTGCCCAGGAAATCGGGATCGTGCATCTTCGACAGCGCGATCCGCGCGTAAAGCGGCGACTCCAGCTTGACCACGCCCATGTAGAACAGGTTCCAGCTGTCGACGCCGGCGGAGATGGCCACCGCGCTGACGCAGGCCCAGCCGATGGCGCGCGCTTCGCCCCATCCCGTGAGCTTGCACAGCCAGCGCCAGAACATGAAGCACAGCATGCCGACGATGACCGCGATCAGGGCCGCTTCGAATACGCCCAGCCAGCCGAAGTGCAGCGGCAGGTTCACCCGCGAATCCGCATGTTCATCGCCCGATCGCCGCCAGCAGGGTGCCGTCGGCCACCAGTGCGACCGCGGCGGCGACCTCGCCGTCCAGGGCGCGGTCGCGGTCGAGGAACGGGATGCGCTCGCGGATCGCGGCATGCGCGGCGGCAACCGCCTTGCCGGGATGGAACGCCTCGGCCGCAGCCAGCTCACCGCGCAGCGCTTCGACCTCTTCGACGAACGCAGCATGCAGCGGGCTGCCTTCCGCGGCGCCCTGCACCTTGCGCGCGAGCGTGGCGGCATCCGCGCGGCGCGCGAGGTCGCGCGCAGCATTGATCATGTCGACGCGGAAATCCAGCGCCTGCGCCGCGGCGTACAGCTCCAGCGCCAGCACCTTGCCCAGGTCGTCGGCCATCGCCAGCACGTGCCGCGCCTCGTTGGTGCCCATCGACACGTGGTCCTCGGCGTTGGCGCTGGTCGGGATCGAATAGACGCTGGCCGGGTGCGCGCGCGTGGCGAGGTCGTTGACGATCGCCGCGGCGGTGTACTGGACGATCATGAAGCCCGACTCGGTCGCGTCCTCGTTGCCGATCAGGAACGCGGGCAGGCCGTCGTTGGTCGCGGGGTCGACCAGCTTGTTGAGCCGGCGCTCGCTGATCGAGGCCAGCACCGGGATCGCGGCCTTGACCGCGCTCATCGCCAGCGCCAGCGGCATGCCGTGGAAGTGGCCGGCGGAAATCACCTGCTCCTCGACGTGCTCGGCCTGCTTGTCGGGAAACACCAGCGGATTGTCGGTGACCGCGTTGAGTTCGATGTCGAACACGCGCCGCGCGTGCTCCACCGCATCGCGCACGGCGCCGTGCACCTGCGGGATGCAGCGCAGCGAGTAGCTGTCCTGCGGCTGGTGCTTCTTGCCGCCGCGGAAGGGCTTGAAGCGCGCGTAGAACTTCTCGCGACCATGGCGCTGGTCGGCCGGCACCCAGTCCCAGCCGATGTCGAAGCTGAGCCGCTGCGCCTCCGGGGTGTCCCAGCTCGACGGCAGCCACGAGCGGAACTTCGGCACCAGGTGGTAGGGAATGTCGGCCAGCGTGGAGCCTTCGAGCAGCTCGCGCAGGTGCGCGGCCGTGCGCACCTGGCCCGGATGCGGACGCAGCTCATGCACTTCCTCGGCGAAGGCGCCGAGGCGGCCGGCGAAGGCGTCGATGGTCATCGCCGCGGCGAGGTCGGCGGTTTCCAGCAGCCGGTCGAGCCGGTGCAGCGCCAGCACGCCGGTGGCGAGCATCTGCGCGGTGCCGTTGTTCAGCGCCAGGCCTTCCTTGTAGGAGAGCGAGACCGGCTCCAGGCCGGCGGCCTTCAGCGCCTCGGCGCCCGGAATGCGTTCGCCGCCGTAGAACGCCTCGCCGCCGCCGAGCAGCACGATGGCGAGGTGCGACAGCGGCGCGAGGTCGCCCGAGGCGCCCACCGATCCCAGCGCCGGCACCACCGGCACGATGCCGGCGTTGAGCAGGTCGGTCAGCGCCTGCAGCGTCTGCACGCGGATGCCGGAGTGGCCCTTGAGCAGGGTGTTGACGCGGATGCAGAGCATCGCGCGCACCACGTCGGCCGCCAGCGGTTCGCCGACGCAGACCGCGTGGGTGACGATCAGGTTGTACTGCAGCTCCTCGTGCAGCGAGCGACCGGATTTCGCCGCACCGGGCAGTTCGTCGCGCAGCGGATGCGCGCCGAGCAGCTTGTCGGCGTTGCTGCCGAAGCCGGTGGAGACGCCGTAGATCGGCTCCTCGCGCCGCACCTGCTCGGCGAGGAAATCTGCGGCGCGCGCGACATCGCGCAGCGCGGCCTCGTCCAGCGCCACTTTCGCGCCGTGCGCGACCATCACCAACTGGTCGCGGGTGAGCGACTTGCCGTCGAGGCGGATCGATTTCATCGGGCGTTCGCCATTGCTATTCGGCCATTGCCATTCGGGATGTAGTGACCTGATCTCGTCCGAAAAACGAAATATCATTCCGAACGAAGTGAGGAATCTTGCGTCCGAAAGCAGATTCCTCACTACGTTCGGAATGACAGTTCCGGGAGGGTTCGGAGCAAGTATCCCCCGGCAAAGCCGGGGGCTTTAACGATCGCTGACCCCTCAAAGGGGCCTTTCCGCGATCGCAAGAGCAAAGGCCTTCGTCATCCTCGCGAAGGCGGGAAGCGCCTTTCAACAGCGCGAAGCGCTGGTCATCCCGCGCCTTTGCGTAAAGCCAAATGGATCCCCGCTTTCGCGGGGATGACGAACCAGTGTTGATCCGGTTGATCCGGCAGATTCTGGCGCCCCAGCAACCGCGGTAAAGGTCAAACCAGGGTGGGTCCCCCGGCAAAGCCGGGGGTTTCCCACAGGACCAATGACAGTCCCGGGAGCGTCTGGAATGACAGCAGCGGGCATTCGGAATGACAGGCATGGTCGGAACGTCGTTTCCCGGCGCGGTTCCGGGCTAGCCGCCCGCCTTCCCGAGCGCCCGCCACTGCTCGCGCTCGACCAGCAGCGTGCGCGCAAGATCCGCGTCGCCCACCTCGAACTGCTCGCCGCGGCGCAGGTCCTTGACCGCGACCACGCCCTTCGCCGCTTCTTCGTCGCCGCGGATCACCACGAAGCGGATTCCGGCGCGATCGGCGTACTGCATCTGCTTGCCCAGCTTGCGCGGCTCCAGCTGCGTCTCGACGTTGAGCCCGGCCGCGCGCAGCTGCTGCGACAGCCCGAGCGCGTGGTCGAGCCCGGCGTCGTCGAATAGCGTCACCAGCACGTCGACCGAGCTGTCGGCGGTCTCGATCAGGCCCGCCTCGCGCAGCTGCCAGAACAGCCGCGTCAGGCCGATCGAGATGCCCACACCCGGCAACTTCGACTTGGTGTAGTGGCTGGCGAGGTTGTCGTAGCGGCCGCCCGAGCAGATCGAGCCGATGCCCGGATGCGCGTCCAGCGTGGTCTCGTAGACGATGCCGGTGTAGTAGTCGAGCCCGCGCGCGATCGAGAGGTTGATCGCATAGCGCGATTCCGGCACGCCGAGCGCACGCAGCCGGTGCAGCACCTCGCGCAGCTCGTCGCGCCCTTCCTCGAACAGCGGCGTGCCGGCGCCGAGCGCGTCGAGCTTCGCCAGCGCGTCGCCGTGGCCGGTCGAACGCACGCGCGAGAACGCCATCAGCCGCTCGATCACCTCCGGCGACAGGCCGAAGCCCTCGCCCGCCAGGGTCGCGCGCACCGCCTCCTCGCCGCGTTTGTCGAGCTTGTCGATCTCGCGCAGCACCGGCACCTGTGCCTCGGCGGCGATGCCCTGCCCCTCGAAGTAGCCGCGCAGCAGCTTGCGGTGGTTGAACTGGATGGTGAAGTCGCCGATGTCGAGCCCGTCGAACACGGCGTGGATCACCGCCGGCACCTCGGCGTCGTGGCGCGGCGACAGCGCATCCTTGCCGATCACGTCGATGTCGCACTGGTAGAACTCGCGGAAGCGCCCGCGCTGGGCGCGCTCGCCGCGGTAGACGCGCTGCATCTGGTAGCGCCGGAACGGGAACGCCAGCTCGTGCTCGTGCTCGGCCACGTAGCGCGCCAGCGGCACCGTCAGGTCGAAGCGCAGGGCCAGTTCCGGCAGGCCTTCGGACGCCTTCTCCAGCGCCCCGGTCGACTGCGCGAAATACACCTGGCGCTCGGTCTCGCCGCCGGACTTGGTCAGCAGCACCTCCGACAGCTCGAACACCGGCGTCTCGATCGGCAGGAAGCCGAAGCCCTCGAAAATCCGGCGGATCGTGTCGAGCATGCGCTGGAACGCGATCTGGTCGCGCGGCAGCAGTTCCATGACGCCGGGAGGGGTTCTGGGCTTGATCATGCCTTGGCAGCGGAAGCGGCGGGGAGGAATTGCGCATTCTACCCGTGCGGCGACCCCGCCCGATGCGTCGATCCGCGTCGAACGCGCCGCTACGCCGCCGTTTCCGGAACGCCGCGGCCTGCTTTCCTTCGTTTTCGCGACGCCGGCCGGCGTGGGCCGGGGGTAGGACATTTTTACCACCGCACGCAGCCATTCCGGGGGCTATGATGGCCTCTCGCGAGAACAGCCCGAATGTCCAGCCAGAACCTCGCCCGCTGCAGGCACCATTCCCGCGCCGTCGTCCCGCTCGACTGCGCACGCTGTGCGGTGCGCGACCTCGCGGTCTGCGCGTCCCTGCCCACGCCGGAAATCGACGTGCTGGAACAGTACACCTCGTCCGTGGAGTTGCCGGCCAACGGCGAACTCGCCCGGACGGGCCAGCCCTGCCGCCACGCCTACAGCGTCACCAGCGGCATGCTGCGGCTGGTACGGACGCTGCCCGACGCCCGACGCCAGGTGGTCGCCTTCGCGCTGCCGGGGCATTTCGTCGGCCTGTCGGAATCCACGCTCCATCGCCACAGCATCGAGGCGGTCGTGCCGAGCCGGGTGTGCGCGTTCGAACTGGACGGCATTCGCGACCTGCGCGAGCGCTTCCCCGGCTTCGAGCACACCCTGCTCGACCGCGCCTGCCGCGACCTCGACGACGCGCACGACGCCATGCTGCTGCTCGCGCGGCTGTCGCCGCTGGAGCGGCTGGCCAGCTTCCTGCTGCGCCTGCGCCAGCAGATGAAGATCCGCGACGACGACCCGCGGATTGCATTGCCCATGGGGCGCGGCGACATCGCCGACCATCTCGGCCTCACCGTCGAAACCGTCAGCCGCAGCTTCACCCGCCTGCGCGAACAGGGCGTCATCGCCCTGCCCGACCCGCAGCACGTCGAGATCCTCGACCACGGCGCCCTGTCCGAGCTGGCTTCGGCGCTGCACTACTGATCCACCCGAGATCTGCATGAGCGGATCGACAGGGCCTGCCACTGCCTCCATGCCGGATGCCGAACCGGGCCTCCGCGGCGGCAGCCGGGTGGCGATGGCGCCGGAATCGGCGCGCCGACCGCATCCGGATACCGGCCGTGTCGCGGCCCCCGGGGATCGCCGGACGGCCGATCCCCGGACGCGAAAAAACCGCCCGGAGGCGGCTTCGTCATGACCCACTGTATCGATTGGTCGGGGAGACAGGATTTGAACCTGCGACTTCTACGTCCCGAACGTAGCGCTCTACCAGGCTGAGCTACACCCCGACTTGGGCGAGCCGCCTATTTTAGGGACTCGCCATGCCTTCAGGCAAGGGCCCCCGGCGGGTCCTACTCGCAGCGCGCCGCCTGGATGACGTTGGCGGCGTCGAGGTAGACGCGAAGACGGTCGTCGCGCCGGTCGCCGCGGCTGACGCTGTCGGGACCGATGGGATTGACCAGCCCGGCGCCGCTTTCCCTCGACAGTCGGCGCAGGGTGGCCTCGTCCGCCGGCTGGCCGACGGCCCAGCCCAGCGCGCTGTCGTCGCAGCGACCGCTGCCCTGCACCTGCGGTCCCGGCGTCGCCAGGCATCCCGCGAGCAGGAGGCTCGACGCCGCCAGCCACCGGCGCGCGCCTGGAACCCGTGTCCATCGAATCGGACTCATGGCATTGCCCTCCGTGATCGTTCCGGCCTGCGGCATGCAGGGCGGCAACCGTCACAGGCCGCCCGCCCCGCCGCAGCCGTGGAGCATAACCGGCCCGGCGCCGGATGTAGGGAAATTCCTACACGCCGAAGCTGACTTGGCCGACTGCGCCGCGCCGCCCTTCCGGGGACACTGTTCCCGCCCCGGCAGCCCGGCCGATGCAACTGGCAGCGGATGCCGCTCAGCAACGGAATCAGGCCGTGACCTTGAGCAAGTCAGATGCTGGGCCGGGGCGCCTCTTTTCCCAGGAGCACGCGATGGCCGCTTCCACCCTGCGACTGATCCACAACGCCGGAGGCTGGCAGCTGCTGGACGATGGCCACCCGGTGTTCTGGTTCCCGGAGCGCGACAAGGGACTGGAAATCGCCAGGCTGATGGCCGACGCGCGCAACCTCAACCACGGCATGACGACGGCGGTCGAAGCGCAGAACGACGACGGCGAAGTCGAGACCGTGGCTGCCTTCGGCTGATGCCGGCCCCCATTCAACGCACGCGGCGAAGACTGCGGCTCTCTCCAGCATCGATCGCATCGTCTGATGACCGGCTTCGTGCCGGTCTTTTTTTGTTCTCCTCCAAGTGTGTCGATGAGGAGGTTTGCGGGCTTGCCGATGGGCGATCGTCGCCGGCCGGCGGCAATACAGCCGCCATTCGCCATCGCGCCCTTCGATGCACGACTCAATCGCCCACCCGGGAGAAGAACTTTCTCAGCCCTCGGCGCAGGGGCCCGGCTCAGCCGTGGAGGTTGCGCGTCTGGCCCGCCCCACGCACGACGAAACGTTCGACCGTCAGCGCCTCCAGGCCCATCGGGCCATAGGAATGCAGGCGCGTGGTGGAGATGCCGATCTCGGCGCCCAGGCCAAGTTCGCCGCCGTCGCTGAAGCGCGAGGAGGCGTTGACCATCACCACCGCCGAACGCAGCGCCTGGACGAACTTCGCTGCATTGCCCTCGTCGCGCGTGGCGATCACTTCGGTGTGGTCGGAGCCATGGCGGCGGATGTGGGCGATCGCGGCGTCGAGGGAATCGACCACGCGCACGGCGATGACCAGGTCGAGATATTCGGCGTCATAGTCTTCTTCCGTCGCCGGCCGGACCCCCGGCACGACCGCCTGCGTCGCGGCATCACCGCGCAGTTCCACGCCGTGCGCGCGCAGCACGTCCGCGGCGCGTGGCAGGAAGGCCCCGGCGACGTCGGCATGCACCAGCAGCGTTTCCAGCGCATTGCAGGCGCTGGGACGCGAGACCTTGCCGTCGACCAGCAGGCGCAGGGCGAGGTCCTGGTCCACGTCGGCGTCGACGAACAGGTGGCAGACGCCCTTGTAGTGCTTGATCACCGGCACGCGGGCGTGCTCGGCGACGAACCGGATCAGGCCTTCGCCGCCGCGCGGGATCGCCAGGTCGACGATGTCGGTCAGCTGCAGCAGCTCCAGCATCGTTTCGCGGCGCAGGTCCTCGACCAGGGTCAGCGCGGCGGCCGGCACGCCGGCGGCCTCGAGCGCGCGATGCAGCGCGGCCGCGATCGCCATGTTGGAGCGGATCGCCTCGCTGCCGCCGCGCAGGATCACGCCGTTGCCGGCCTTCAGGCACAGCGCAGCGGCGTCCGCGGTCACGTTCGGGCGCGCCTCGTAGATCATCGCCACCACGCCAAGCGGCGTGCGCACGCGCTCGACCTCGATGCCGTTGGGACGGGTCTCGCGGCGCGTGACCTGGCCGACGGGATCGGGCAGCGCCGCCACTTCACGCAGCGCCACGGCGATGCCCGACAGACGTGAATCGTCGAGGCGCAGCCGGTCGAGCATCGCCGTCGCCACGCCCTTTTCGTCCGCCGCCTGCAGGTCCTCGGCGTTGGCGGCGAGGATGGCCGGGGCATCGGCTTCCAACGCGTCCGCCATGGCGAGCAGCATGGCGTTCCTGGCCCCGGTCGGGAGCGCGGCGACGGCCAGCGCGGCGTCGCGGCACTGGAGGGCGAGTTGGCGGATGTCTGTCATTGGCTGATGGCTGATGGTTGGTAGTTGGTAGTTGGTAGTTGGACTTTCGTTGCCCGTCATCCCCGCGAAGGCGGGGATCCAGCGCCTTTGGGGTCAAAGAAAAATCGATCGCCGCTTGCGCAGGAACAACGGCCCGTCAAGCCATTTACGTGCAGGCGCATATCCAACTCTCCAAAGACGGCAGGCAACAACAACCATCACGAATCACGAATCACGAAACCCTAATCACCAACCACCAACTTCCGCTACACCAGCATCAGATCGTCACGATGCACGATCGTATCGCCGTAACTGTAGCCAAGCACCGACTCGATCTCCCGCGAATGGCGGCGCGCGACGCGGCGGATGTCGGCGGCCGAGTACTGGCTGACGCCGCGCGCGACGCGGCGCGTGCCGCGCTCGTCGCGCAGCAGCACCTCGACCATGTCGCCGCGGCGGAAATCGCCCTCGGCGGTGACCACGCCGCCCGGCAGCAGGGACGCGCCCTTCTCCACCAGCGCGTTGGCCGCGCCGGCGTCGACGACGATGCCGCCCGGTTCGGCCGGCGCGTTCTGCAGCCAGTGCTTGCGCACGGCCACGCGGCTGCGCAATGCGTGGATGCGCGTGCCGCGCAGGCGGTCCTGCGCCAGCCCTTCCAGTACGTCGGCGCGGGTGCCGTTGAACAGCACCGTCGCCACGCCCGCGGCGGAGGCGCGCTGCGCCGCTTCGAGCTTGGTGCGCATGCCGCCGGTGCCGATCGCGCTGCCGGAGCCGCCCGCGGCCGAGAGCAGCGCGGGCGTCAGCTGCGGCACCATCTCCACCGGGCGCGCATCCGGGCTGCGGCGCGGATCGGCGTCGTACAGGCCGTCGATGTCGGTGGCGATGAAGAGCACGTCGGCATCGACCAGCGCGGCGACGATCGCGGCGAGGTTGTCGTTGTCGCCGAGCTTGAGCTCGTCGACCGAGACGGTATCGTTCTCGTTCACCACCGGCACTGCGCGATGGCGCAGCAGTGCCGCCAGCGTGGCGCGCGCATTGAGGTAGCGGCGGCGGTTGCGCAGGTCGTCGTGGGTGAGCAGCACCTGCGCCACCTGGCGGTCGAGCAGGCCCTGCCAGAAGCCGATCAGCCGTGCCTGCCCCAGCGCGGCGAGCGCCTGGCGCTCGGCCATCTCGGCGCCGTCGTGCGGCCGCTCGCGCATGATCGCGCGGCCGGCCGCGACCGCGCCCGAGGACACCACCACCATCTCCCGCCCGGCCTTGTGCGAAGCGACGACGAAACCGGCGATGGCTTGCGCGTACTCGGTCGAAAGTCCGCCGCCGTTGGCGGCCAGCAGGCTGCTGCCGACCTTCAGTACGGCGCGCCGCCAGGGCGGCAGGCGCTGTTCGGAGAAGGCGTGCGTATTCATCGGCTCAGCGCGTGTTCCACTCGTGGACGACGATGTCCGACGCCCCGTGGATCGCCAGCGGGTCGCGTTCGACGATGGCCTTCGCCGCGTCGAGGTTCGCCACGCCGCGCAGCAGATAGGCGCCGCCGCTGCGGTCGCTGAAACCGCCGGTCATTTCCAGCAGCCCGCGGGCGCGCAGTTCGTCGAGGAAGGCGAGGTGCGGAGCGACCAGGGTCTCGTCGAAGCCGGGTCGTCGCATCAGCAGCACCAGGTAGCGCGTCGCCGGCGTGTTCACAGCGCCTCCCAGCGGGCCTGCAGTTCGTCGAGGCGCAGGTCCGCCGCGGCGCCGGGCGACACGCGCGCGGCCAGGCTGCCTTCCGGCGTGCGTCCCTGCCCGGCGCTGTCGGCGGACGCGGCGGCAGCCTTGTAGGCCTCGCGGAACGGCACGCCGGCGACGGCGGCTTCCACCGCCACGTCGGTGGCGTACATGCCCGAATCGATCGCCGCGCGCAGGTTCTCCTCGCGCCATTCCAGGTTGGCCAGCAGCGCCGGCAGCAGCTCCAATGCCGGCAGGCCGCGACCGAAGCCGTGGAAGATCGCGCCCTTGCTGGCCTGCAGGTCGCGGTGGTAGCCCGAGGGCAGCGACAGCAGCTGCTCGATCTCGGTGCGTGCGGCGGCCACGCTGGCGTGCGTGGCGCGCATGAGTTCGATCACGTCGGGATTGCGCTTGTTGGGCATGATCGAGCTGCCAGTGGTGTACTGCGCGGGCAGCGCGACGAAGCCGAACTCGGCGCTGGTGAACAGCGACAGGTCCCAGGCGATGCGGCGCAGGTCGAGCGTGGCGCTGCCGAGCGCTTCCAGCGCCGCCAGTTCGAACTTGCCGCGCGAGAGCTGGGCGTAGACCGGCGAGACCTGCATGCGCGCGAAGCCGAGCGCCTGCGTGGTGTGTTCGCGGTCGAGCCCGAGGTTGACGCCGTAGCCGGCGGCGGTGCCCAGCGGATTGCAGTCCACCAGCTTCAACGTATCGGCGGCGCGGACCGCATCGTCGATGAAGGCCTCGGCCCAGCCGGCCCACCACATGCCCGCCGAGGACACCACGGCACGCTGGATGTGGGTGTATCCGGGCAGCGGGAGGTCGCGCTCGGCCCGTGCGCGGTCGAGCGCCACCTTCGCGATCTCGCGGCCCAGCAGCGCCACGCGGGCCAGTTTCTCCTTCAGCCACAGGCGCGTCGCCACCAGGACCTGGTCGTTGCGGCTGCGGCCGGTGTGGATCTTGCGGCCGGCGTCGCCCAGGCGTTCGGTCAGGCGCGCCTCGATCGCGGAATGGCCGTCCTCGTAGCGTTCGTCGAGCACGAAGCTGCCGGCGCGGAAGTCGTCGGCCAGTTGCGCAAGCTCGCGCTCGAGGCCTTGGAGTTCCTCGCCCGTGAGGATGCCGATGCGCTGCAATCCTTCGGCATGCGCGGCGCTGGCCTGGATGTCGTGCAGGAAGAACTCGCGGTCCAGCAGCACGTCGTCGCCTGCGAGGAAGCGCTGGATCCCGGCATCCACCGCCACCCCGGGCTTCTGCCACAGCAGGTCGCTCATCGACCGTCCTCCTGCGAAAAGAATGCGTCCGCCGGAATTCCTGCCAGCTGGTCGAACCCGAACGCCAGGTTGAGATTCTGCACCGCCTGCGTCGCCGCGCCCTTGAGCAGGTTGTCCAGCGTAGCAACGACTACGAGGCGCTTGCCGCCCGGCGCCACGGTGAATCCGCCGATCTCGACGCCGTGCCTGCCGGCGATCCGGCTGACCCAGGGCGCGTCGTCGCTCACCCGTACCAGCGGTTCGTTTGCGTAGCGCCCGCGGTACAGGGCCCGCACGTCCTCCAGCTTCACCGGCTGCTGCAGCCACAGGTTCACGGTCATGGTGATGCCGCGGAAGTGCGGCGCCACGTGCGGCATGAACTCGACCGGCACGCCGAGCTGGCGCGATACCTCACGCTCGTGCATGTGGTCGGCCAGCGCATACGGCATCAGGTTGTCGCGCAGCAGCCCGGCGTCGTTCTTGTCCGAGGGCGTCGTGCCGGCGCCGGAATAGCCCGACACGCCGAAGCACTGCGGCGGGCCGGCCAGCCGGTCGAGCACCGGCGCGATCGCCAGCTCCATCGCGGTCGCGTAGCAGCCGGGATTGCTGATGCGCCTGGAGCCGTCGTAGCGCCCCCGGGTCAGTTCCGGAAGACCGTAGTACCAGTTTTCGTCGAAGCGGTAGTCGGCCGACAGGTCCACGATCGCCGTGTCCGGCTTCGCCGCGTCCAGCGCCGCGACGTAGGGCGCGGCCTTGCCGTTGGGCAGGGCCAGGACCACGGCGTCGGCGCCCTTCGCGGCCACCGCGTCGGCATCGAGGCTCTCGAACCGCAGATCGCCGGCGTAGGCGTCGTTGTGTCCGGCCACGCGCTGGCCGTCCAGTTCGCGCGAGGACACGAACGCCAGCTCGAACCGCGGATGCGCGGCGACCAGCCGGATCAGCTCGCTGCCGGTATGCCCGCGTGCGCCGACGATGCCGAGGGAAACGGGGGCCTTGCTCATGAATGCTCGTCCAGTCGGGACTGCAGATGCCGGCGCACGGCCGGCCATTCCGCGTCGAGGATGGAAAACACCACGGTATCGCGCAGCGAACCGTCGGCGTGGCGCTTGTGGTTGCGCAGCACGCCGTCCTGCCTCGCGCCGAGTCGGGCGATGGCCGCGCGCGAGGCGTGGTTGAACCAGCTGGTCTCGAAGCTGACGCTGGCGCAGCCCAGTGTATCGAAGGCGTGTTCCAGCAGCATCAGTTTGCATTCGGTGTTGACGCCGCTGCGCTGCACGCGCGGGGCGTACCAGGTGTAGCCGAGCAGCAGCTTCGGCACCTCCGGCTCCAGCCCGTAGAAGCGGGTCGTGCCGACGATGTCGCCGCCGGGCCCGCGCACGGCGAAAGCCAGGGCGCGACCGGCCGCCTGCGCTTCCAGCGCGCCGTCCACGTACGCCGGCACGCGCGCCGGCGCCGGCACGTTGGTGTACCAGAGCCGGTCGAGCCCGCTGCCCTCCACCGCCGCGCGCAGGCCGGCGGCATGCCCGGCCTGCAGCGGCTCGAGCACGGCATGGCGGCCGACGAGCCTCGGTGCCTGGCGCCATGCGGACGGGAGCGCGGTCGCGGCCATCGCCGTCAGTCCTCCAGCAACGTGGGCACGCGCGTGGCGCAATGGGCCACGCAGCGCTCGATGTCGGCGAAGCCGTCGATGCCGTACCAGAACACCTTCCACCTGTCCTGCTTGTAGCAGCCGTCGGACTCGGCGTAGTAGAAGATGTTGACCTGGTTGTTGTGGCGCGAGCGCCAGAACAGCTGCGGCGTCTCCTCGCGCATGACGTTCCAGACCGCGCGGCCGAGGCCCTCGCCCTGCGCATCGTCGAGCACCGCGAACTTGTCGAGGTAGGTCATGCCGCTGCCGTCGGTCAGGAGCACCGCGGCGCGGTAGTTCTCGCTGACGTAGGCGCGAAGCAGCGTCGTCTTCTCGAAGTAGTCCGGCGCCAGCCGCTTGCCGAAGCTGGATTCGATCAGCCCGCGCAGGCGGCCGAGGTCGAACGCCCCCCAGTCCGTCGCGCGCACCACCTTCTCGCCGCGCCGCACCAGCGTGCCCGAGCCCTTGTGGGTGAACAGTTCCTTGGCCAGGTCCGCGGGCCGCGTGATCGAGACCGAGGATTCCAGCGGCAGGTGGTCGAGCAGGTCCTTGATCTGTTCGATCTTGACCTTCATGCCGCCGTTGATCCACGGCTGCTGCATCAGGTGCTCGTACTCGCTGGAGAGGTTGATCGAATCGATAACCTTGCCGTCAGCGTCCAGCAGGCCCCCGGTGCCGGTCAGGAAGATGATCTTGTAGGGCTGCAGCACGCGCACCAGCTCGTTGGCGGCGAAATCGGCGTTGATGTTGAGGATCTGCCCGCCCGCGGTCTCGCCGAGGCTGGCGATGACCGGGATCGAACTCGCCTGCAGGCTGGCCTCGATCGGCGCCAGGTTCACGCTGCGCACCTCGCCGACCAGGCCGTAGGTATCGCGATCGAGATAATCGGCCTCGAACACGCCGCCGGTGATCGAGGTCGCGCGCACGCCGTTCTGCTGCAGCGCCTCGACCAGGGCGAGGTTGGAGGACTGGAACACCTTGCGCACGATCGCCAGCGCCTCGGGCGAGGTCACGCGCAGGCCGTCGACGGTCTGCTTGGCGATGCCGGCCGCGGACAGTTCGGCGTCGAGCTGCGGGCCGGCGCCGTGCAGCACGATCGGGGTCAGCCCCACTTCCTGCAGGAACGACAGCGACGAGGTCAGCGCTTCCAGGTCGTCGCGCAGCACGGCGCCGCCGACCTTGACCACGGCGAAGCGCTTGGCGTCGACCTGCGAGAAACGCTTGAGGTACTGGCTGATCTCCTTGGCGCTGGCCATGCTGGACAGCAGGCGCACGATGGTCTGCCGGGTCTGCTTGTTGGCTTCGATGTTCATGCCGGTCCGAGGATGCTGCGGACGATGCCGCCGTAGCGTTGCAGTTGATCCAGCGACACCCACTCGTCGGCGGTGTGCGCCTGGGCGATGTCGCCGGGGCCGAAGACCAGCGCGGTCAGGCCGGCGCGCGAGAACAGCGAGGCCTCGGTCCAGAAGTCGACGGCGTTGCCGATCGGCAGGCCGAGGTCGTCGGCGAGGTCGCGCGCGGCCAGGCGCCGGTCCTCGGCGGCGGCGACATCGCCGGCGGGCAGCGGCGGCCCGCGGAAGGTTTCCTCGTACTCGTCGAGCGCGTCCGGTGCCGCGAAACCGCGGAACGCGGCGTGCAACTGGTCGATGTCGTGGGAGGGCAGCGGCCGGAAGCCGAAGCGCAGTTCCGCCGCCGGCGCGATCACGTTCGCCTTGATCCCGCCCTCGATGCGGCCGATGTTGAAGCGCAGCCCGGTCAGCCCGCCGAAGCGGCGGTGCGATTCCATGGCGATGAACTCCAGCGCACGATTGCCCCAGCGCACGGCGTGGTGCAGCGCGCTGGCGTCGATCGCGCCCTCGCCGGATGCGTGGCCGGCCTTGCCGCGGAAGTCCATGCGCACCGCGCTGATGCCGCGGTGGGCCAGCACCGCCTCGCACTGCGTCGGCTCGGCGACGACAACGTCGCGGAAGCCGTGGTCGCGGGCCAGGAAGGCGTCGATGCAGCGCGGGTCGTTGGCTTCCTCGTCGCTGCTGAACAGGAAGGCGGCGTCGCCCTGCGTATCCTGCGCCGCGGCGATCAGGCCGGCAGCCGCGCCCTTGATGTCGCAGGCACCGAGGCCGATGGCGCGGTCTTCCGTCACCCGCAGCTTCAGCGGATCGGCGCTCCAGTGCGGCGACGAGGGCACGGTGTCCAGGTGCACGTTGAACAGCCGCGTCGGCGCGCCGCGCACGGCGAACAGCGACACCGCGCCGGCGCCGTGGTCGGTGACCTCGACGCGGAAATCCGGCAGCTGCGCGCGGATGTAGTCGAAGATCCCGCCGGTCGTGATCGCGCGCGGCGGGTTGCGGGTGTCGAAGGACACCAGGGCTTCGAGGTGTTGGAGGATGGTCTGCAACATGGTGGATTCCAGCTGGCGATGCTTGCCTACCATTGCCGTCATCCCGGCGGAAGCCGGGATCCATTTGGCTGTTGCGGTTGCCTGTTCACGACAGGGCAAGGGCAACATGGATTCCAGCTTTCGCTGGAATGACGGGTGGTGGGTCAGCTCGGCGTCAGCGATTGACCTCCGCCCACAGCGTGCTGCTCATCCCGAACAGCTTGATGAAGCCTTCCGCCTCCTCCACGCCCCAGTCGGCCGACTGCGCGTAGGTGGCGCCCTTGGAGTGCAGCAGGTGCGGCGATTCCACCGCGACCGCATCGACGCGCCCGCCGCGGGTCTCCAGCACGACCTCGCCGTCGACCTTCGCCTGCGACGACGCCAGGAAGGCCTCCAGGTCGGTCTTCAGCGGATCGTGGAAGAAGCCCTCGTACACCAGTTCCACCCACTTGCGCGCGACCTCCGGCTTGAAGCGGTTCTGCTGCTTGCTCAGCACCGCCTCCTCGAGCGCGCGGTGAGCGGCGAGCAGCGACACCAGGCCCGGCGCCTCGTAGACGATGCGGCCCTTCAGGCCGATCACCGTGTCGCCGGTGTACAGCCCGCGGCCGACGCCGTAGGGCGCGAACAGGCGGTTGAGGGTGGCGAGGATCTGCTCGCCCGGCAGCGGCTTGCCGTCGAGCTCGACCGCTTCGCCGCCGACGAACTTCAGGCGCACGGTCAGCGGCTCGACCGGCCACGCGCTGCGCGGCGCGCACCAGCCGCGCGCGCCCTCGCCCGGCGTTTCCCACTGGTCGATCTCGCCGCCGGACATGGTCACGCCCAGCAGGTTCTCGTTGATGGTGTAGGCCTTCTGCTTGGCGCGCACGCCGAAGCCGCGCTCCTCGAGATAGGCCTGCTCGTAGGCCCGGGTCTGGGTGTGCTCCTTCTGGATCTCGCGGATCGGCGCCACGATGCGGTAGTCGCCGCTGGCCTTGATCGCGAGGTCGAAGCGCACCTGGTCGTTGCCCATGCCGGTGCAGCCGTGGGCGATGGCGTTGGTGCCCAGCTCGGCGGCACGCCTGAGCGCGGCGTCGACGATCAGGTAGCGGTCGGACACCAGCAGCGGGTATTGCCCCTGGTAGCCCTCGCCCGCCCACACGAACGGCTTGACGAAGCCGGCCCAGATCGCCGGGCCGCCGTCGACGGTGACGTGGCTGGCCACGCCCAGCTCGGCCGCGCGCTTCTCGATGAACGCGCGCTCGTCGGCGTCGACGCCGCCGGTGTCGGCGAACACCGTGTGCACCTTCCAGCCGCGCTCCTGCAGGTAGGGCACGCAGAAGCTGGTGTCGAGGCCGCCGGAGAAGGCGAGGACGATGTCTTTGGAATCGGACGCGGTCATGTCGAAGTCTCGGTTTGAGTCCCCTCCCCCGCGCGCGGGGAAAGGTTGGTGTGGGGGCAAGGGACGGGGTGAAGCTTCCCGGAGGCCGCTTGCCCCCCATCCCGGCCTTCCCCGCAGGCGCGGGAAGGAGCAAAGCGAAGGCGGACTACTTCTGCACCAGCGCGGCCATGATCGCCTTCTGCACGTGCAGGCGGTTCTCGGCCTCGTCGATCGCGATGCAGTTGGGCGAATCCATCACCGCGTCGGTCGCCTTGACGTTGCGCCGCAGCGGCAGGCAATGGCTGAACACGCCGTTGTTGGTCAGCGCCATCTTGGCCTCGTCGACGATGAAGTGCCGGTACTGGTCGCGGATCGGCTTCTCCGGCGCCCAGTTGCCGAAGTACGGCAGCGCGCCCCAGCTCTTGGCGTAGACCACGTCGGCGCCGGCGTAGGCGCCGTCGATGTCGTGGCTGACCTGGAACGAGCCGCCGCTTTCGGCGACGTTGTCCTTCGCCCAGCCGATGTAGCGCTCGTCGAGCACGTACTGCTCGGTCGGGCACAGCAGGGTCACGTCCATGCCCAGGCGCGTGGCGATGGTCAGCGCGGAATTCGCCACCGCGGTGTTGAGCGGCTTCGGGTGGTAGGTCCAGGTCAGCACGTACTTCTTCCCGCGCAGGTCGCTGGTGCCGAAGTGCTCCTGCAGCGCCAGCGCATGCGCCAGCTCCTGGCAGGGGTGGGTGATCGTCTCCATGTTGATCACCGGCACCGGCGAGTACTTCGCGAACGAGCGCAGCACGACGTCCTCGCGGTCGTAGCCCCAGTCGACGAACTTCGGGAATGCGCGCACGCCGATCAGGTCGACGTAACGCCCCAGCACCTTCGCCACTTCGGCGATGTGCTCCTCGGTGTCGCCGTCCATCACCGTGCCCAGGTCGAACTCGATCGGCCACGCGTCCTTGCCCGGCTGCAGCACCACCGCATGGCCGCCGAGCTGGAACGCGCCCAGCTCGAAGCTGGTGCGGGTGCGCATCGACGGGTTGAAGAACACCAGCGCGATCGACCTGCCCTTGAGCGCATCGCCGAGCCTGTGCTGCTTGTACAGCGCAGCCTGCGTCAGCAGGGCGTCGAGGTCGGCGCGGCTCCAGTCCTGCGTGTTCAAGAAATGCTTCATGACGACATCCTGGCTCGGAAATGTTGCGGGATTCGGGAAGTGCAGAAACGAAAAAACCCAGCCTCAGGCTGGGTTCCGGCATGACGACGAAAACGTCCGGTCGACCCAGCTCAGGCGCAAGGATCCGGTCGGCGCGCGCGCGAGGTCATGCCTGCCGCCATGCGGGCGGAAGTCAGGATGTCGGCGTGGGCAAGGGCGTTTTGCACGGCGCGCATCGTCGCATGGCGGCGCACGCACTGCAACAATCGCGCGCTCAGGGGGTTTCGGGTGAAACCACCGGTGTCACCGAAACGCGCACGCGCATGCGGTTTCCCGGGTCGGCGGGGAGCCGCGAGCGGTACTTCACGCCGCGATGGACATAGTCGACGTCGTAGGCGATCGGCCGGCGGAATTCGCGCTCCAGCGGCACCATGCGGCACTGGCCGCCCGCCGACGGCGCGACTTCCTCGACCTTGGGGTCGGGCGTCAGCGCGCCCCTCACCGCGCCGAGGACGCGGGCGATCCCGGTCTTGCCCTCCTGCGTGTCCTCGACCGGCGTCGACGCCTCGCAGCGCTCGACCATGGTGGTCGCGCGCAGGGTCTGGTAGACGGGTTCGGCGCGCAGCACCTGGGCGTACTCGACCCGGACGTTCTCGGGCTGGCGCGCCGGCGCGGCTTCGGGATCGAGATCCGCTTGCGCCATCGCGGGCAGCGCGAGGAACAGGACCCAGCCGGCGAACAGGAGCCTGCACGATCGGAGAACGGGGGAAGTCGGAGCTCGGGCCATTGCCGGCGCAGTGTAGGGGTCGCTGGCCGGCCCCCGGCTGAATCCCGGCGCCATCGTGGCCCAGTGGCGGCCGCCGGACCCGGATCCGCGGCGGCAAGCTAAGGTCCCGACATCGCGCCGTCGCGGCCCGGACGCGCGGGAAAATGCTTAAAGGCGCGCAACACGCTCTAGAATCGACGGTTTTCCGCCGCCGCGAGCCGATGTCCCTGCGCCTGTTCAACAGCCTCACCCGCCAGCCCGAGGCCTTCGCGCCGATCGATCCGGCCTGCCCGACGATGTACCTGTGCGGGCCGACCGTCTACAACTACGTCCACATCGGCAACGCGCGCGGGCCGGTGGTGTTCGGCGTGCTCGCCGCCCTGCTCCGCCGCCGCTACGGGGCGCTGCGCTACGCCCGCAACATCACCGACGTGGACGACAAGATCAACGCCGCGGCGCGCGAGGCGGGCGTGCCGATCGCCACGATCACCGACCGCTTCGCCGCCGCCTACCGCGAGGACATGGCCGCCCTCGGCGTCGACGGCGCCTTCAAACCCGACATCGAACCGGCCGCGACCGCGCACATCGACCGCATGGTCGCCATGATCCAGCGCCTGGTCGACGCCGGCCACGCTTACGTCGCGCAGGGCCACGTGCTGTTCGCGGTCGGCACCTTCGCCGGCTACGGCAAGCTGTCGCGGCGCGATCCGGACGAGATGCTGGCCGGTGCGCGGGTCGAGGTGGCGCCGTACAAGCGCGGTCCCGGCGACTTCGTGCTGTGGAAACCTTCGACCGACGACCTCCCCGGCTGGGATTCTCCCTGGGGCCGCGGCCGACCCGGCTGGCACATCGAGTGCTCGGCGATGGCCGAGGCGCACCTGGGCGAGACCATCGACATCCACGCCGGCGGCGTCGACCTGCAGTTCCCGCACCACGAGAACGAGGTCGCGCAAAGCGAGTGTGCCCACGGCGGCCGCATCTTCGCCCGCGTCTGGCTGCACAACGGCATGCTGACCCTGTCGGGCACGAAGATGTCGAAGTCGCTGGGTAATATCGAGAAGGTCCACGACCTGGTGCGGCAGCACCCGCCGGAAGCGCTGCGCTACGCCCTGCTTTCGGCGCACTACCGCCAGCCGCTGGACTGGTCGGACACGCTGATCGAGCAGAGCGTGCGCACGCTGGACCGGCTGTACGGCACGCTGCGCGACCTTGGCGATGTCGAAGCGGCTGCCGTCATCCCGCAGGCGATCGAGGACGCGCTGGACGACGACCTCAACACGCCGGCAGCGCTGGCCGAGGTCGCGCGCATCGCGGGCGAGGCGCGCAAGGCGGAGGCCGCCGGGGATCGGCAGCGGCTGAAGGCGGAACTGCTCGGCGCGGGGCTTGCCCTGGGACTGCTGCAACAGTCGCCGCAGGCCTGGTTCGCGCGCGGCGCGTCCGATGACGACGATGCGCGCATCCAGGCGCTGATCGAGGAGCGCACCGCGGCGAAGAAGGCGCGGGATTTCGCGCGGGCGGATGCGATCCGGGAGCGGCTCGCTGCGGAGGGCGTGCTTCTGGAGGATACGCCGCAGGGAGTGCGGTGGAAGCGGAGTTGACTGGATTCTGCTGCTACTCGTTATTTCTGGGAAGCAAGAGCTTCCGCCTACGGCGGGTTCATTTCTGTTGATAAGCGTCACTGCGTGCGCGAAGCGCGCGCGAACAGCGAAGCTGGCCCGAAGGGCGAGCCCCGCATGGGCGAGTCAAAGAAACGAACCAAAGAAAAACGCTTTCCCCGATCAAGGCAAATCCGCGGACTGGAAGCGTGAGGGGATTTTCCGCCACGGCATCCATGCCGTGGCGGAAAACGCCGCACTTTGCCCGCTTTGCGGTCAAAGACCGGCCCACGCCAGCGGCGTGGGCGTTCGGTCGACACGCGAGCCAATGGCTCGCAAGCATGTGTCGCCTCACCCATGTGCGGCGCCCTACGGGTCTGGAGACTGTGCTGGCTTCCAGGGGAAACGCTGGAAGATCCCGGTTTGTCATTCCGAACGCAGTGAGGAATCTCGAATAGCGTAGATTTCTCGCTACGCTCGAAATGACAAACCTTGGCTCTTGTAGGAGCGGCTTCAGCCGCGACCGGAAGTTCCACGACGCCGGCAACAGTCGCGCCTGAAGGCGCTCCTACAGACTGCGGCAAATGGTTCGGCGGCCACGATGAATGGAGACCCGGAGGGCGGCGCGCATGGATGCGCGCCGTTTTTCGCCACGGCATGGATGCCGTGTCGAAAAATCCCGTCGAACTTGCCGACGGCAGGTTGGCTCCGTCGGGGAAGGCCCTTTTCTTTGGTTCGTTTCTTTTGGGCCAGCAAAAGAAACGAACCCGGCCGCCACAGGCGGACGGAAGCTCTTGCTCTTTACCGCCCGAAAGCGAAAGCAACACGGATGACCGGCGCTTCGCGCTGTTGCAACGCGCCTCCTGTCTTGACCGGAAATTCGCTTGCTGAAAGCCGCAGGAATGACGGCCAGAGCACGGCAGACAAGCACGCCAAGCCCTGAAGAACGCAGCGTACCCGCCAAAGCAACCTCACCTCCACCATCCCCGGCAACGCCATCTGCGACAATACCCGCCCCCAGCGGACACCCGGCCCAAACCGACACCCGCCGCCGCAACACCAGCGCCGCCACAAAGAACGTGACCGACTCCCCCTTCCCTCTCGAACCCACCGCCACCGAAGCCCAAGCCGCGATCAAGGAAGAATTCGCCTTCTTCGGCGACTGGTCCGAGCGCTACCAGTACCTGATCGACCTCGGCCGCAAGCTGCCGCCGTTCCCGGAAGACTGGAAGATCGAGGAGCACCGCCTGCTCGGCTGCCAGTCGCTGGTATGGATCGTGCCCTCAGGGGATGCCTCGCGCCTGGACTTCGCCGCGGTCAGCGATTCGGCGATCGTGTCCGGCCTGATCTTCCTCGCGCTGCGCGTCTACTCCGGGCGCAGCGCGCAGGAGATCCTCGACACCGAACCCGGCTACATCGCCGACATCGGCCTCGCGAAACACCTCTCGCCGACCCGCAGCAACGGCCTGGCCTCGCTGCTCGCCTTCATCCGCGAAACCGCGCAGCGCACGCTGGCGTGACCCAGGCCGCCGCGAAACGACCCGAGGACAGCCGCGCTGCGCCGTTGCGCAACCGCGACTTCCGCCTGCTGATGGGGTTCCGGATCTTCACGATCCTCTCCTACCAGGGCGTCGCGGTCACGGTCGGTTGGCACGTCTACGAGCTGACCCGCGACCCGTGGATGCTCGGCCTGGTCGGGCTGGCGGAAGTCCTGCCCTACTTCTGCGTCGCGCCCTTCGCCGGCTACCTCGTCGACCACCTGCCGCGTCGCCGGCTGGGCGCGTTCGCGGCCAGCTGCCTGGCGATCACGCCGCTGCTGCTGGTGGCGATCGCCGCCGGCTGGACCTCGGCCGGCGTCTGGGCGATCTATGCCGCGATCGCGCTCACCGGCTGCGTGCGCGCCTTCCTCGGGCCGGTCTACAACGCCCTGTTCGCGCGCGTGCTGCCGCGCGAGCAGTACGTGCGCGGCGCCAGCCTGGGCAGCATCGTGTTCCAGGCCGGGCTGGTGACCGGGCCGGCGATCGGCGGCTTCCTCGTCGGCTGGGGCGGCAAGCCGGTGGCCTATGCGGTGGCCGCGGTGTTCGCCACCTTCGCGGCGGCGGCGATGCTGCGCATGAACGTCACCGAACCCGCCCCGCAGCTGCAGCGCGCCCCGATCTTCGCCAGCATCGCCGAAGGCGCGCGCTTCGTGTTCGGCCACCAGGTGCTGCTGGGCGCGCTGGCGCTGGACATGTTCGCGGTGATGTTCGGCGGCGCGATCTCGCTGGCACCGGCCTTCATCCAGGAAATCCTGCACTACGGGCCGGAAGGCCTGGGTATCCTGCGCGGCGCGCCGGCGCTGGGCGCGGTGGCGGTCGGCGTGTGGCTGGCGCGGCATCCGCTCGACCGCAACGCCGGCCGCATCCTGCTGTTCGCGGTGGTCGGCTTCGGCCTGTGCATGATCGGTTTCGGCCTGTCGCGGGTGTTCTGGCTGTCGGCGTTCTTCCTGCTGCTGTCGGGCGTGTGCGACGGCGTTTCGGTGGTGACCCGCTCGACCATCATGCAGCTGGCCACGCCCGACCACATGCGCGGGCGGGTGTCGTCGATCAACGGCCTGTTCGTGGGGTCGTCGAACGAGATCGGCGCGTTCTACGCCGGCTCGATGGCGCGCCTGCTCGGGCTGGTGCCCGCGGTGGTGCTGGGCGGCTGCGTGACCATGGGCGTGGCGGCGGTCACCGCCTGGCGGGCGCCGAGGTTGCGGAGGCTTCACTTCAGTGAACTGAAGTGAAGCCGATGTTGGTGGTTCGCAGTTGACGGTTGGTGGTTCGGGAATGCGGCGCCGTGGTCTTCCGCGCTGAATCCCGGATCGTCATTCCGACCCCGGACTTGCTCCGGGGTCAAAAGTAAGTATCCCCCGGCAAAGCCGGGGGCTTTAACGATCGCTGGCCCCTCAAAGGGGCCTTTCCGCGATCGCAAGAGCAAAGGCCTTCGTCATCCCCGCGAACGCGGGAAGCGCTTTTCAACAGCGCGAAGCGCTGGTCATCCAGCGTCTTTGCGTAAAGCCAAATGGATCCCCGCTTGACCAGCCTTCGGCTGTTGTGAAGCGCTTCGCGGGGATGACGAACCAGTGTTGATCCGGTTGATCCGGCAGATTCTTGCTCCCCAACAACCGCGGTAAAGGTCAAACCATGATGGGTCCCCCGGCAAAGCCGGGGTTTCCCACAGGACCAATAACATAGAGAAGGGTGCTCCATGAAAAACCCCGCTTCCGCGGGGTTTTTCATGGGCCTCAATCTCCGATCTGCTTCTGCAGGTGCTCCCAGCGCTCCTGCTCGTCGATCGTGCGCTCGGCGGTCAGGCGCGCCTCGAGGCGGTCGAGGCCGATCTCCTCGCCCGAATCGACGCTGTAGCCGTATTCGCCCGAATCCACGCGCTTGAGCGTACTGTCGATCTTGCCGATCAGCTTGCGGTAGCGGTCGCGGGTGCGCAGTTCCAGCGAGTTCTCGGTTTCGCGGGTGGCGCGCTCGGCCTCGTCGCCGACATCGCGCACTTCGTCCTTGAGGTTCTCGATGGTCTGCTTCGATTCCTCGACCAGGTCCGCGCGCCACTGCAGCAGACGCTGGCGGAAATACTCCAGCTGCAGCGGGCTCATGTATTCCTCGTCGGCGCCGGGCTTGTAGCCCGCCGGCACGATCGGACGCCCGCTCTCCGGGTCGTTATCGTAGGGCACGACCTTGACCTTCGCCTTCGGCGCCGGGGCGGCCGGCTTGCTGGTCACCACGGCCTTGGCCACCTTGCCCTGCGGCAGCGCGACGGGACGGGGCGCCGGGGCCGGCTGCGCGGGCGCCGGCTTCGCAGCCTTGGCGGGCTTGGCCGGCGCCTGCGGGGCAGGCGCGGCGGCGACCGCCGGCTTTTTCTTCGGCGCAGGCGCGGCCTTCACCGGAGCGGTCTTCACCGCCGGGGCGGCGGCCTTCTTCGCGACCGGCTTGGCCTTTTTGACCGGCGCAGCGGCCTTGGCGGCCGGCTTCTTCGCCGGCGCGGCCTTGGCGACCGGCTTCGCGGGTGCCTTCTTCGCAGGCGCCTTCTTCACGGGCGCCTTCTTGGCCGGCGCCTTCTTTGCGGCGGCGGGCCTGGCAGCGGCCTTCTTCACGGGGGCCTTCTTCGCCGCCTTCACCGGCTTGGCCACCTTCTTGGCGGCAGGCTTGGCCGCTTTCGCGGGCTTGGCTGACTTTTTCGCGGACTTCTTGACGACCACTTGCTGCAATCCCTCTAGAGTTCCCTTGGACGGGAAAAGCGCGCTGTTATACCCTGCCCCGGCGACAGCGGCAACCGCGCCGCCGCCTTCCCGAGCCGTGATCGACAGTTTCCTCATCGCCCTGCTGCGTGGCTACAAGCGCCTCATCAGCCCGCTGCTCGGCCCGCGCTGCCGGTTCGTGCCCAGTTGTTCCGAGTACGCGATGGAGGCCATCGGCCGGTTCGGGGCGATCCGCGGCGGCTGGCTGGCGATCCGCCGGGTGGGCCGCTGCCACCCCCTCCACCCGGGCGGCTTCGACCCCGTCCCGCCCGCGACCGACGGAACCCGCTGAATGTCCGACACCCTGATCATCAACGCCCGCCTCGTGAACGAGGGCCGCGAGTTCGAAGGCGACCTGCGCATCCGCGGCGACCGCATCGCCGCCATCGGCGGCGGCCTGTCCGCGCGCGACGGCGACACCGTGGTCGATGCCGCCGGCCGCCGCCTGCTACCGGGCATGATCGACGACCAGGTGCACTTCCGCGAACCCGGCCTCGAATACAAGGCCGACATCGCTAGCGAATCCGCGGCCGCCGTCGCCGGCGGACTGACCAGCTTCATGGACATGCCCAACACCAGCCCGCCGACGCTCAACCGCGGCGCGCTGGAGGACAAGTACGCCCGCGCCGCCGGCCGCGCCCGCGCCAACCACGGCTTCTACTTCGGCGCCAGCAACGACAACCTGGAGGACGTGCGCGGGATCGACCCGCGCGCAACCCCGGGGCTGAAGGTGTTCATGGGGGCGTCCACCGGCAACATGCTGGTCGACGACCCGGACACGCTCGACGGCATCTTCCGCGACACGCCGGTGCCGATCATCACCCACTGCGAGGACACGCCGATGATCGACGCGATCCTTGCCGACTACCGCGCGAAGTACGGCGACGACATTCCTGCCGAATGCCACCCGGACATCCGCTCGCGCGAGGCCTGCATCAAGTCGACGCGGCTGGCGCTGGAGCTCGCCCGCCGGCACGACACCCGCCTGCACGTGCTGCATATCTCCACCGCCGACGAACTGGCGCTGTTCGAGCGTGGCCCGCTGATCCGCGCCGACGGCAGCCGCAAGCGCATCACCGCCGAGACCTGCATCCACTTCCTGCGCTTCGACCGCGCCGACTACGCCCGGCTCGGCCACCAGATCAAGTGCAATCCCGCGATCAAGGATGCATCCGACCGCGCGGCGCTGCTGAAGGCGCTGGCCGAGGACGTGGTCGACGTGCTCGCCACCGACCACGCGCCGCACACCTGGGAGGAGAAGCACAACCCCTACGTGCGCGCGCCCAGCGGCCTGCCGCTGGTGCAGTACGCCCTGGTCGCGGCGCTGGAGTGCGTGCACGAGGGCCACTTCACCACCGCGAAATTGGTGCAGAAGTTCGCGCACGCGCCGGCGCAGCTGTTCGACGTGAAGGAGCGCGGCTACCTGCGCGAAGGGCATTTCGCCGACCTGGTGCTGGTGGACGACACGCCGTTCACCGTGAAGCGCGAGGACGTGCTGTCCAAATGCGGCTGGTCGCCCTTCGAGGGCACCACGTTCCGCTCCCGGATCGCCTCGACCTGGGTCAACGGCGCGCTGGCCTGGGACGGCAAGAAACTCGTCGGCCCGCCGCGCGGGCAGCGGCTGGAGTTCGATCGTTGACGGTGTTCCGTCGTCGTGGCGACGATCCTTCCCATCAGTGCGGGGGCGCAGACCACGACCAGACATGCCGTCGCCCTGGCAAGTCCGGAGGCCTCGACCTCTGCTCGTCATCCCCGCGAAGGCGGGGATCCAGTGTCTTTGTTTTCATGGGCCCGAAGACGCTGGATCCCCGCCTTCGCGGGGATGACGACGTTTGGTCGCGCCTTCGTTTCCGGTCCAGCTGGGCAACGGCAAAAGCGGAATGGACGGCAGGCCTTTCAGTTGGCTGCAAAGCGCTTCCGGCTTGCGCCGGACTGGCGATCCTCGTTCTTTTCGGCCTCGCGTCCGTTTCGTTTCCCCTGCTCGCCCAGACCGGCAGCGCGCAACACACGCCCGACCAGCGCATCATCTTCCCCGCCAGCGTGCAGCAGGGCGCGATGGTGCTCGGCAAGGTGCCGCCGGGCAGCACCGTCACCTACGCCGGGCGCACGCTGCGCACCACCGGCTACGGCACCGTGGTGTTCGGCGTGGGCCGGGATGCCACCGGGCCGCTGACGGTGGCCGTCGTCCGTCCCGACGGCAGCCGCGACAGCGCCCGCATCGCGGTCACGCCGCGCGACTGGCCCGAGCAGCGCGTCGACGGCGTCCCGCCGACCACCGTGGACCCGCCGCCCGCCATCGCCGAACGCATCCGCCGCGAACAGGCGCGCGTGGCCGAAGCGCGCACGCGCGACGACGCCCGCGCGGATTTCGCGCAGGTCTTCATCCGCCCGGTGGAGGGCCGCATCAGCGGCCGCTTCGGTCGCGCCCGCGTCTACAACGGCAAGCCCGGCTCGCCGCATTCGGGCATGGACATCGCCGCCGCCAGCGGCACACCGGTGAAGGCGCCGGCAGCCGGCATCGTGACCTTTGCCGCACCGGACCTCTACCTGACAGGCGGCACCGTGCTGATCGACCACGGCCACGGCATCAGCAGCAATTTCCTGCACTTGTCGCGGATCGACGTGAAGGTCGGCGACCGCGTCGAGCAGGGGCAGGTGGTGGCGGCGGTCGGGTCGACAGGGCGGTCGACGGGGCCGCATTTGCATTGGGGGATGAGCTGGTTCGACGTACGCATCGACCCGCAGCTCGTGCTCGAGCGAAGCGAGTAGCCGAAGCGGTTTCCCCGTCGTTCACCCGTCCCACGCGTGGCGACGCGTTCGTCCGTGCGATGTCTTGAAGATTTGTCTGGCGCGGTTCGACGTGCGCATCGACCCGCAGCTCGTGCTCGAGCGAAGCGAGTAGCCGAAGTGGTTTCCCTGTCGTTCACCCGTCCCACGCGTGGCGACGCGTTCGTCCGTGCGATGTCTTGAAGATTTGTCTGGCGCGGTTCGACGTGCGCATCGACCCGCAGCTCGTGCTCGAGCGGAGCGAGTAGCCGAAGCGGTGTCCACGTGGTTCACCCGTCCCACGCGTGGCGACGCGTTCGTCCGTGCGATGTCTTGAAGATTTGTCTGGCGCGGTTCGACGTGCGCATCGACCCGCAGCTCGTTCTCGAGCGAAGCGAGTAGCCGAAGCGGTTTCCCCGTCGTTCACCCGTCCCACGCGTGGCGACGCGTTCGTCCGTGCGATGTCTTGAAGATTTGTCTGGCGCGCTTCGCGCTAATCGTTTCCGAGCGATCCACTGTCATTCCGAGCGCAGCGAGGAATCTCCCTGCCGGATGGTTCGCGGCTTCGACCAGGAGATTCCCCGCTGCGCTCGGAATGACTTCATTATTGGGATGGTGGCGACAGATACTTGATCTGCAACCGCACCGCGATCCACCAGCAGTTATCCACCCGGCCGCTGCATCAGCCTGCCCAGCAGGGATACGCTGGGCGACGCCGCCAGGTCTTCCGGCGACACCAGCCGCGGGTTTGGATCCGGATCCACCGGATCCTCGCCCGCCACCCGCGCGTCGCTTTCCTTCCCCGCCACGATCGCCCCTGTCCCCAGCTGGCCCAGCACGGCCTGCCGCGCCCGCTCCAGTTCCTCGTCCGACACTTCCGGCGCCGACGCGCTGGCGATGTCCAGTCCCGCGATGTCGCCGCTCCTGAGCGCGTTGAGCTGCCGCTGCGGCGACTGCAGCGCCTGCCGGCCCCTGGGCTTGAGCAGCGGCCAGATCTCGTCGAACAGCGCCTTCCAGTCGATGTCGGGGAACGGTGCGGTGCCGCGCTCGCCGACCACGATCTCCGGCGCCAGGCGGCCGGCCGGCGTCGCCGCGCACTCGGCGTACGCGCGGTACACCACTTCGCTGCAGACCATTCCGTCGGTGGAATCGGGCAGCGCGTGGTCCAGCGCCACCCGCACCAGCAGCCGCGCCCACGGATGCACCGGCCACTTGCCGCGCACCGCCATGATGGCGCCGAGCAGCGCCAGCTGGTCGATCGGATAGGGAATGCCGAGCAGGCTCTCGGCCTTGGCCAGAACGTCGGCGAGGTCGGCGTCGTCGGGCGGGCCGTGCATGCGGAACGCGTCGATGAAGTGGTAGTTCGCCTGGTCGGCGATCCGCTGCGCCAGCGGATAACGCCGCACGCCGGAAGCGGCCGCCTCGATCAGGTCGCCGCCGTCGGCGACGACCGCCGCATGGCTGTAGGGTCCGTCGCTGGCCCAGGCGATCAGATCCGACAGCGGTCCCTCGCCCAGCATCAGCAGGATGTCGCCGGTCCGCAGGTCGCCCACCGGCAGGGCCTGCGGCGACGTGCCCTTCGCATTCGTGTCCATGATCCCTCCCTTCGTTCCCCTCAGACGACCCACATTCCTTCCGGCGCCGGCGCGGCGGTCGCGCGGTCGCGTCCGGCCGACTTGCTGGCGTACAGCGCGGCGTCCGCGCGCTCGATCAGGCTGTCCATCGATTCGCCCGGCGCGAGTTCGGCGATGCCGATGCTCAGGCTTGCGCCGATGCTGGCGTCGGCCATGGTCAGCGGCCGGCTGTTGACCGAAACGCGCATGCGCTCGGCGACCGCGGAGGCCTCGTCGACGCCCATGCCCGGCAGCACGATCAGGAACTCGTCGCCGCCGTAGCGGCCGATCCCGTCCCGGTTGCGCAGCAGGTTCTTCAGCCGCCACGACACGATCCGCAGGCACTGGTCGCCGATGCCGTGGCCGTGCTGGTCGTTGATCGGCTTGAAATGGTCGACGTCGATGAACGCGATCGACAGGCGCGCATTGCGCGAACGCGCCTCCCCCATCTCGCGGAACAGGCGTTCCTCGATGCCGTGCCGGTTCAGGGCCATGGTCACGGGGTCGAGCAGCGCCTGCCGGCTGGCCTGGTCGCGGTCCCGCCGCAGCTGCAGCAGCTTGTCCGACAGGCCGATGGCCAGCAGCAGGCTGGCGAGCACGAAGCTTCCCGCGAGACCTTCGCCAAGCCAGGCCGGCCCGACCCAGAGGCCGAGCATCTGCAAGGCGGCCGCGATCGTGAACAGCACGAGCGCAGACCACGACAGCAGGACCACGCGACCGGCCCGGTCGCCGCGGATCGCCAGGAGGGAACTGGCGGCCAGCAGCACCGCCGACGAGAACAGCAGGCTGCCGTTCGCGAGCACGTGGAAGATCCGCCAGTCCAGGAACAGCGCGCACGCGGCGGTCGCGGCCGCCACCACCGTGCCCGCGGCAAGCAGCCGGCTGAAGACCGGAAGCTTCCTCGGCAGGTCGAGGTAGGCGCGCTGGAACAGGTTGCTGAACACCACGCCGAGGCAGCCGACAACGCGATTGGCCTGCGCGCTGCTGCCCAACAGCAGGTCGGCGCCCGGGATCCAGCGTAGATCGCCGCCGATGGCCGCGAGATAGCCGATCGCGCACAGCAGCATCGCGCCGAAGTACCCGTAGCTGCGTTCCCCGGTGCCGCCCCAGAACGCCAGCGCGAGGACGACCAGCACCGCGAGGCTGGACAGCACCGCGCTCCGCCATGCGATGAAGGCGAGGTCCTGGCGATGCACGTCGTCCATCGCTTCCAGCGACACCGGCATCACCATCGTCGACCGGTGTTCGACCCGCAGCCAGACGGGTTCTCCGGCAGGAAGGCCACGCGGCAGGTCGATCACCAGCGCTCGGTTCGAATGGCGGTCGTCCGCATCCATTCCGTACAGGGCATGCCGCGTCGGCGCCGACGCGCCGGGCACCCAGGCTTCCACGCGATACAGGAACGGGGAACGCAGGACCAGTTTCGGCGACATCCCGGGGTCGACCGCCGCCGCGGCATCGATGCGCCACCATTGCACTTCGCGATGTGCCTGCTGGATGGCCGGCTGCGCAAGCGGCAGGGTCAGGCGCGCGTCATGCCGCCCCGCGAGCACGTCCCCGGCCGGCGGATCGTCCCGCAGTTCGCGCACGCTCAGCCCGGTGGCGCCGGCGCTGGTCGACCACAGCAGGAGCAGGCACAGCCATAGGCTGCACCCCCGCATCAGGCGCCGCAGATCCCCTGTCCCCATGGGCACGATCGTAGCCGATCGCGTTCACGCCCGGATCGTGCCACTGTCACGTTTCAGCGCGGGGCCGAACTCACCCGGGCGACCGCGTCGTGCGCGTGCAGGCTTTCGAAGTGCGAGACCGTGGCGTCGAAGCGCTCGACGCGCGCGTCCGCGGACAGTACCGCCGCCACGCGGCGTGCGGCGTCCTCGCAGAACATCAGGTTGGCGGCATTGAGCGCGGCGAAGGCCTGCTCGTCCTCGCGCTTGACCGCGGTCTGCACCGGTGTGCCGAGCGCATCCTCGATCGCATCCACCAGTTCGGCCAGCGGCAGCTGGTCGAAGGCGGGCCGCAGGCGCACGGTCACGTCGGCGCGGCTGCGCTGCGCGTGCGGCGTCGCGGCCAGGCCGCGTTCGGAGGCCAGCCAGTCGCGCACGACGCCGGTGGACAGCGGCTTGGCGGCGGCGAAGTCCGTGGCGAAGCGCTGCGCGTTGAGCTGCCGCGACAGCGCGGCCGAGGCCGGACAGGTGCTGGAGTATTCGACCGCGAACGAGAGGTCCAGCGCGAGATGGCCCTCGGCCAGTTCCGCCGCCAGTTCCACCGGATAAGTCTTCCAGCCGGCGTTGTCGCTGGTCAGCGCCGGGCGCCGCAGCATGTGCCCGTAGCGGATCACGATCCTTGCGCGGGTCGACAGGCCCTGCTGCGAGTCGATGCAATCCTGCAGCACGCGCCGCAGCGCGGCGTGGCCCGGCGGTTCGCCCGCCAGCGCGTCCTGCAGCCGCAGGTACAGGCGCGACATGTGGATGCCGCGGGCGCCGGGATCGCGCAGGTCCACGGCCACGTCGACCGAGGCCGGCACCAGGATCGGCGTGCCGCCGTCCGCGCCCGCGACCCGCACCGGCAGGGCGATGCGGTCCATGCCGACCCAGTCGAGCGCGCGCGCGGCGCGGGCGGCATCGCCGGCAACGTCGGGCAGTTCCCGGGTGGAGGAAGTGGTCACGATGATTCGAACGGTGGGGAGAACGCCGACAGTTTAACGGGACGGCGCGCCACGGCGATGCAACGGTGCGTTGCCCTCAGCCGCCGCGTGCTGCGCGCCAGGCGGCGAACAGCAGCCTCAGCGGCGTGCGACGGGACGGCGCCGCGCCCGCCGCCAGCAGGCGCAGGCGCTCGCGAACGGCGGCCTGCTGCAGGCGCCGGGGACGGGTCGGCGCGGCGGACGGCGCGTGCGGCAGCCGCTGCAGGCGAACCGCCGCCTCGCGGTCGCCCTGCGACAGTGCGCGCTCGGCGCGCAGGCCGACGGCCGCGCCTGCGATCTCGCCCGGCTGCGGATCGCGTCCGCCGAACAGCGCGGCCTCGCAGGCCAGCAGGCTGCCTGCAAAGGCCTCCAGCGCGGCCGTATCGTCGTCCTCCGATCCCGGCGCACGGGTGGCCGGCAGCACCGACAGCGCGCCTCCCAGCGCGTCCCACGGCGCCTGCAGCGGCTGCAGCGCCTCTCCCAGCGGATGACGGCGCGCGCCCTTCGTCCAGCCGCGCAGTTCCTCCTGCCACCAGGCCAGCTTGGCCAGCCCCGGGGCCGGATCGCTGCCGCTCCACGCGGCATCGCGCAGTTCCTGCAGCAGCGAGAACCAGGCCGCCGCCGTCGGGCGCTGCGCCGCCGGCACGAACGCCAGCAGCGCGTCCCATTCCGGCCAGCGCGTGCGCCACTTGTCGACGAAGCTGTCGAGCGAACCAGAGTCGGTCATCGCACCATGTTCCTCATCCCGACATTGTAGGAGCGCCTTCAGGCGCGATGCTTTTGATTCGGGACCCGGGGCTCGGGAATAAAGGCATCGCGCCTGAAGGCGCTCCTGCGGTCATGCGCGGGGGCGGGGCCAGGCGGCGGGGTCGAGGAGGTCGCCGGGCAGCGCGACCATGGCGTCGCCCTGCCACGCGGCCGGGTCGTCGTCGTCCAGCCGGTAGCCCCACAGCGCGACCACCGAGGGCATGCCGGCCGCGCGCGCGGCGTCGATGTCGCGGCGGTCGTCGCCGACGTAGACGCAGTCGGCCGGCGCGATGCCGATCGCTTGCGCCGCGTGCAGCAGCGGCAGCGGATGCGGTTTGCGTTCGGGCAGCGAATCGCCGCCGACCAGCACGCCGCTGCGCGTGTCCCAGCCGAGCTGCGGCAGGAGATCGCGCGCCAGCGACTCGGGCTTGTTGGTGACGATGCCCCAGCGCGCGCCGTCCGCCTCCAGCGCGGCCAGCAGCGCCTCGACGCCGTCGAAGGGCCGGCCATGGCGGCCGAGCTCCTCGCGATAGATGCCGAGGAACTCCGGCACCAGCTCCGGCACGCGCTCGGGTAGCACGTCGGGAAACGCCGCGGAAGACATCGCGCGCGCACCGCGCGAGACGTGCGGGCGGATGCCCGCGAGTGTCATCGGCGCCCTGCCCCGCGCCGCGCGCATGCGGTTGACCGTGGCCAGCATGTCCGGCGCGCTGTCGAGCAGGGTGCCGTCGAGGTCGAACAGGACGCCGCGGGGGAAGGGGCGAGGTTGGTGGTTGGTGGTTGGTGGTTGGGTCATGGCTCTGTAGTTAGTTTCGTCATCCCGGCGAAAGCCGGGATCCATTTGCTGTTGTTCTGAACCAGTACTGCGAAGTCAAAATGGATCCCGGCTTTCGCCGGGATGACGATTCCGATGGGTGATGAATCACCAACTACCAACCACAAACCACCAACTATTGCTTCACCGCACTGGCAACATAGTTCACATCCGTCCGCGACACGATCCGCGCGGCATTCCGCCACGGCTCGTACATCAGGCCGCTCACGTCCTCCAGCTGCAGTCCCGCCGCGCGCAGCCATGCCGCCAGTTCGGAAGGCTTGATGAATTCGCTGTACCTGTGGGTGCCGGTCGGCAGCAGCCGCGCGATGTATTCGGCGCCCACGATCGCCAGCGCGAACGCCGCCGGCGTGCGGTTGAGCGTGGACACGAACAGGCGTCCGCCGGGCTTGAGCAGCGCCGCGCAGGCGCGCAGGATCGCTGCGGGATCGGGCACGTGCTCCAGCATCTCCATGCAGGTCACCGCGTCGAACGCGCCGGGACGCTCCGCGGCGAGGTCCTCCACCGCCTGCACGCGGTAGTCGACCTTCACCCCGGACTCGAGGCCGTGCAGCCGCGCCACCCTGACCAGGTCGGGCGCGAGGTCGATCGCGGTGACGTCCGCGCCCTCCTTCGCCATCGCCTCGCTGAGCAGGCCGCCGCCGCAGCCGACGTCGAGTACCGTCGCGCCCTGCAGCGGCACCCGCGCGGCGACGTAGCCCAGCCGCGCCGGGTTCAGCGCATGCAGCGGCTTCTGCGGACCGTCCGGGTCCCACCAGCGGTTCGCCAGCGCGGCGAACTTGTCGAGTTCTTCCTGGCGGAAGTTGGAGCCAGCCGCGGCCCCGGGAGGTGTCGTCATCGCATCGATTCCTGTTCGTCCTGCCGTTGTCGTCTTTCGATTCCCGCTCGCCCGCCCCTGCCTTCCGTAGGAGCGCCTTCAGGCGCGATGCCTTCGCCAAGAGGCAGGAATAGAAAGCATCGCGCCTGAAGGCGCTCCTACGGTCGGTGGATCGTGGCGATCCGCTCGCGCCACTGCCGCGCGTTGGCGACGATGCCGTCGACGTCCATGCCCACCAGCTCCCGGTTGCGCAATCTGGTCTCGCCCGCGATCCAGACGTCGCCGACCTGGTGCCGGCCGGTCGCGTAGACCAGCTGCGAGACCACGTGGTGCAGCGGCTGGGTCTCCAGCGCCGACAGGTCGACGCAGGCGAGGTCGGCCTGCTTGCCGGCTTCGATCGTGCCGACGAGGTGGTCGAAGCCGATCGCCTTCGCTCCGCCCAGCGTCGCCGCGCGCAGTGCTGCGAACGCGTCCAGCGCGGCGGCGTCCTCGGCGACGGCCTTGGCCAGTATCGCGGCGGTGCGGGTCTCGCCGAACATGTCGAGGTCGTTGTTGCTGGCGACGCCGTCGGTGCCGATCGCGAGCGTGACGCCGGCGCGGGCCAGCGCGCAGGCCGGGCAGAAGCCGGAGGCCAGCTTCAGGTTCGACTCCGGGCAGTGCACCACGCTCACGCCGCGTTCGGCGCAGAGGTGGATCTCGGCCTCGGTCAGCTGGGTCATGTGCACGGCGATCAAGCGGTCGTTGACCAGGCCGAGCCGGTCGAGGCGCGCGATCGGGCGCTGGCCGTGCTCCTCGATCGACTGCGCGACTTCCTGCGCGGTCTCGTGCAGGTGCAGGTGCACGGGCAGGTCGAGCTGGTCGGCGAGCATGCGCACGCGCTCGAAGTTGGCGTCGTTGACCGTGTACGGCGCGTGCGGCGCGAACGCGGTGGCGACCAGCGGGTCGTCGCGCCACTGGTCATGGACTTCGCCGGCCTTGTCGAAGTATTCGTCGTCCGATTTCGCCCAGGCCGTGGGGAAGTCGATCACCGGCAGGCCGATGCGCGCGCGGAAGCCGTGCTTGCGGTAGGTCGCAGCCTGCACGTCGGGGAAGAAGTAGTTCTCGTTGACGCAGGTCACGCCGCCGCGCAGCAGTTCGGCGATCGCCAGGGTCACGCCATCGGCCACGAAGCCGGGACTGATCACCGCACCCTCGATCGGCCAGATGTGCTGCTGCAGCCAGACCTTGAGCGGCAGGTCGTCGGCGACGCCGCGCAGCAGGGTCATCGGGTTGTGGGTGTGGGCGTTGACCAGGCCGGGGATCAGGGCGGCATCCGGGCGCGAGACGGTTTCCTTCGGCGCGTAGCGGGCGCGGGCCTCGGCGACGGGCAGGACGGCAAGGATCGTGCCGCCGCTGACGGCCACGGCGTGGTCTTCCAGCACCACGCCATGCGGCTCGACCGGGACGACGAAGCCGGCTTCGATCAGGAGGTCGCAGGCTTGGGGGACTTGGGGATTCGTCATCGCGTCATTCTGTCATCCCTTGCGCACGATGCGGATGACCGGTTCGCATGCGCTGCCGTCCCGGGCCAGCCTGGCGGGGCCGAAGCTGCCTTCGGTCGGCCTTCATCCCCGCGAAGCGTTTCACAACAGCCGCAGACTGGCAAAGCTGGAAGCGCCTTTCAACGGCGCGAAGCTCAGGTCATCCATTTTGCTTCAAGCCAAAGACACTGGGTCCCCGCCTTCGCGGGGATGACGGCCTGAGCCTTGCGTGAAGAAATCTGCCTTGCGGTAAACCGTGTCGGCAATCAAGCAAGATCCCTCGCCTTGGGCTCGGGATGACAATGTCATTCCCCACCCTTGTCATTCCGAGCCCGCGCAGCGGGAGAGGAATCTGTCTTCTTCGGCAGGGTTTCCCGCGACGGCGGCGAGATCCCTCGCCTGCGGCTCGGGATGACGCAATGGCGGCTGCGCGCTGTGCGCGCAGGACCGTCGTGGTGCCTGCCGTCTGATGGAGATCCCTCCCCTTGCGGCTCGGGATGACGCAATGGCAGCTGCGCGCTGCGCGCGCAGGCCATTGCGTCACTTCACCCGGCTGACGTACTCGCCGGAGCGGGTGTCGACCTTGATGGTCTCTTCCTGGCCGACGAACAGCGGCACGCGGACCACCGCGCCGGTTTCCAGCGTCGCCGGCTTGCCGCCTGTGCCGGCGGTATCGCCCTTCACACCGGGATCGGTCTCGGTGATGAGCAGTTCGACGAAGTTCGGCGGAGTCACCATGATCGGGGTGCCGTTCCACAGGGTGACCACGCAGGTCTCCTCGCCCTTGAGCCACTTCTCCGCGCCGCCCATGCCCGGCTTGTCGGCCTGCACTTGCTCGAAGCTCTCCGGGTTCATGAAGTGCCAGTATTCGCCATCGCTGTAGAGGTACTGCATGTCGGTGTCGACCACGTCCGCGGCCTCGACCGAGTCGGTCGACTTCATGGTGATTTCCTGCACCCGGCCCGACTTGATCAGGCGGTAGCGCACGCGGGTGAAGGCCTGGCCCTTGCCGGGCTTGACGTAGTCGGTCTCGGTGATGATCGCCGGTTCGTTGTTGACCAGGATCTTCTGGCCGTTCTTGACGTCGTTCATGCCCAAACTGGCCATGGGGTCTCCTGCTGGGCCGCCCGCGGGCGGCTAGAATGTGGGAATCGGTGATGTCCGGCGTCGCCGGGACGAAGAAACTCAGACCGCCAATGATACCTGCTGCCCCCGCCCGGCTGCAGCCGCAGGGCTGGCAGCAGCACTGGCGCGATGCCATCCGCCAGCCCCGTGAACTGCTGGCCCTGCTGGGCCTGGACGGCCTCGCCGGCGTGGCCGACGCCAGCCCTTTTCCCCTGCGCGTGCCGCGCGGTTTCGTCGCCCGCATGCGCCGCGACGATCCGCATGATCCACTGCTGCGGCAGGTGCTGCCGCTCGATGAAGAATCGCGGATCGTGCCCGGTTTCGCGCTGGATGCGGTGGGCGACGCCGGGGCGAAGGCCGGCCACGGCGTCATCCACAAGTACGAGGGCCGCGCCCTGCTGGTCGCCACCGGCAGCTGCGCCGTGCACTGCCGCTACTGCTTCCGCCGGCACTTTCCCTATGCCGACGAGACCGCTGGCGCCAGCGGCTGGCGCGAGGCGCTGGCGGCGATCCGCGGCGACGACTCGCTGCACGAGGTGATCCTCTCCGGCGGCGACCCGCTGTCGCTGGCCACGCCCAAGCTCGCCGAGCTGACCGATGCGTTGGCCGGAATCGCGCACGTCCGCCGGCTGCGCATCCACACGCGGCTGCCGATCGTGCTGCCGGAGCGGGTCGACGATGCCCTCGCCGCATGGCTCTCCGCGCTGCCGTGGCCGGTCGCGATCGTGGTCCACGCCAACCATGCCAACGAATTCGATGCCGCCGTCGACGCCGCGATGGCCCGCCTGCGCGCCACCGGCGCCACCCTGCTCAACCAGGCGGTGCTGCTGCGCGGGGTCAACGACAGCCTGGACGCCCAGACCGACTTGCACGAGCGCAGCTTCGCCGCCGGCGTGCTGCCCTACTACCTGCACCAGCTCGACCGTGTCGCCGGCGCCGCCCACTTCGAGGTGCCCGACGGCGAGGCGCTGGCGCTGCACGCCGCAATGCGCGCGCGGCTGCCGGGTTACCTGCTGCCACGGCTCGTGCGCGAAGTCGCGGGAGACGCATCGAAGCGTCCGCTATGACCCCCTCGCGATGGACGTCGACGCCCGGCCCGTGGCATAAACCCCGGTTCCACCGGAGGACAGCATGTCGAAGAAGCCCGACAACGCCCTGCGCCTGCTGATCGTCGACGAACGCGTCGAGGATGCCGAAGCGCTCGTCAGCGGCCTGCGCAACGCCGGCATCGCCGTGCGCCCGGTGCGCGCCGCCACCGCCGACGAACTCACCGCCGCGCTGTCGGGCGCCGCCGACCTGGTACTGGCCGCGCTCGCCGCGCAGTCGCTGACCTTCGAGGAGACCATGCAGCTGGTCACCGGCAGCGGCAAGGACCTGCCGGTGATCGCGATCGCCGAGCGCCTCGAGGAAGCGCAGTACGACGCCGTACTGACCGCCGGCGCCCGTGCCGTCGCGCTGCGCCACCGGCCGCAGCAGGTGCTGTCGCGCGTCCGCAACGAATGGGCGGACCTGGAGGCGCGCCGCGCCCAGCGCCGCCTGGAGGCCCGCGTGCGCGAGACCGAACGCCGCTGCGACGCGCTGATCGAGTCCTCGCGCGACCCGATCGCCTACGTGCACGAGGGCATGCACATCCGCGCCAACGCCGCCTACCTGGAGATGTTCGGCTACGACAGCTTCGAGGACATCGAGGGCATGTCGCTGCTGGACATGGTCGGCCCGCAGCACGTCGAGGATTTCAAGCAGCTGCTCAAGGCGCTGGCCAAGGGCGACCCGCCGCCGCCGCGCTACGAACTGGAGGCGCGCGACCTCGAGGGCAACGCCTTCCCGGCATCGATGGAGTTCACCCAGGCCCAGTACGAGGGCGAAACCTGCCTGCAGCTGGTGCTCCGCCGCCAGGAGTTCGACCCGGAACTGGCGCAGGAGCTGGAGGAACTGCGCCAGCGCGACCAGGTGACCGGCCTGCTCAACCGCCCGACCTTCCTGCGCTCGCTCGAGGACGCGGTCGACGATGCCGGCCAGAACAACGGCCAGCACGGCCTGCTGATGATCGCGCCCGACCACTACCACCGCCTGCTGCAGGACATCGGCCTGGATTCGGCCGACGCGCTGCTGGCCGCGATCGGCCAGCGGCTGCAGGCGGTGCTGCAGGACAAGGCACTGGCCGGCCAAGCGATCGGCGCCCGCTTTTCCGAGCACACGCTGGCGGTGCTGCTGCGCGGCAGCGACTACGCCGGCACCTCGGCGCTGGCCGAGAAGATCCTCGCCGCCTTCTCCGCCGACGTGTTCTCGATCGGCACCCGCTCGAGCGTCATCACCGCCAGCATCGGCGGCGTGCAGATCGGCGAGAAGATCGCCAGCGTCTCGCAGGTGCTGGCCAAGGCCACGCAGGGCGTGGAGTCGTCGAGCGACGTCGGCGGCAACCGCTTCGAGATCTTCGATCCCGCGGCCATGGACCGTGCCGAGGAAGAGCACGTGCGCGCCTGGGTGGCGCGCCTGCGCGACGCGCTCGACAACCAGCGTTTCGTGCTGCATTACCAGCCGATCATCAACCTGCAGGGCGACACCGGCGCGACCTACGAGGCGCTGATGCGGCTCGATCCCGGCGACGGCCAGCTGATCCTGCCCGGCAACTTCATGCAGATCGCCGAGGAGCACGCCCTGCTCGGCGAGATCGACCGCGCCGTGCTCGGGCAGGCGATCGCGGTGATCGGCCAGCGCATCCAGGCCAGCCGCCCGACCACGCTGCTGGTCAAGGTCAGCCAGGCCGCGCTCGACGACCCCGGCCTGGCCGCCTTCATCGGCGAACAACTGGCGGCGCACGGCGTTCCCGGCGAGTACCTCGTCCTGCAGTTGCCCGAGGCCAAGGTCTTCACCCACCTCAAGGCGACCCAGGCCTTCGCCGAGGCGATCGGCCGCTACGACTCGCGCCTGGCGCTGGAGCAGTTCGGCGTCGGCCTGGATTCGTTCCAGTTGCTGGCCCACCTCAAGCCGAACATGCTCAAGATCGACCGCAGCTTCATCGAAGACCTGCCGCGCAACGAGGAGAACCAGACCCGCGTCCGCGACATCGCCAAGCGCGCGCGCGAGCTCGGCATCCGCACCATCGCCGAATACGTGCAGGACGCGGCCAGCATGTCGGTCCTGTTCTCGTCGGGCGTGGACTATGTGGAGGGGCACTTCCTGGCGACGGCCAGTCCGGTGATGAACTACGACTTCGAGTGAAGCCGGGAATCGGGAATCGGGAATCGGGAATCGAAAAAACATAACGCTGTCATCCCGAGCGAAGCGAGGGATCTGCCGTCAAAGCTCCGGCAGGAAGGTCCCTCCCCGGGGTCAAGCCCAGGGTCGGGATGACAAACCGCCCGTGGCCGGACTTCCAGCCTTCAATCCCGGACCACGAAAAAGCCCGCCATCAGGCGGGCTTTTCGATTGCGATCGATGCGGCCGGATTCCGCTCAGGCCACCACGCCCCGCCGCAGCACCTCCGGCTGCGCATTGCGCAGTGCGGCGATGCGCTCCTCCAGCGGCGGATGGCTCATCAGCAGCCGCTTCAGGCCGTGGCCGATGCCGCCGCTGATGCCGAACGCGGCGATCTGCTTGGGCAGGGTGTTCTGGCCGTGGTTCTGCGCCAGCCGCTCCAGCGCGGCGATCATCTTCGGCTTGCCGGCCAGCGCGGCGCCGCCGGCATCGGCGCGGAACTCGCGCTGGCGCGAGAACCACATCGCGATCATGCTCGCGAACAGGCCGAAGACCATGTCGAGCACGAACACCACGGCGAAGTACGCCATCCCGCCCATGTCGCGCCCCATGTAGTTGCTGAGGGCACGCGCCACCACCCGCGCCAGCACGATCACGAAGGTGTTGAGCACGCCCTGCAGCAGCGCCATGGTGACCATGTCGCCATTGGCGACGTGGCTGACCTCGTGCGCCAGCACCGCCTCGGCCTCGTCGCGGTCCATCGCCCGCAGCAGGCCGGTCGAGACCGCGACCAGCGCCTTGTTGCGGTTGGCGCCGGTGGCGAAGGCGTTGATCTCGGGCGCGTCGTAGACCGCCACCTCCGGCATGCCGATGCCGGCCGCCTGCGCCTGCCGGCGCACGGTCTCGACCAGCCAGCGCTCGACCTCGTTGCGCGGCTGCTCGATCACCTGCGCGCCGCTGAAGCGCTTGGCGGTCCATTTCGACAGGAACAGCGAGATCAGGGAGCCGCCGAAGCCGAACAGCGCGGCGAACACCAGCAGGCCGGCGAAGGTGGACGGATTCACGCCGAAGATCGCCATGACGATGCTGACCAGGGCCAGCACCGCGAGGTTGGTGAGCAGGAACAGGGTGATGCGCTTGAACATGGTCGTGTCTTTCCTGGCGGGCGTCGTCGGGCGCCCGTCGCAGGGATCGATTATGGTTGCGCCGGGTGAAATTCAAGTCGCATGCGCGCGGATTGCCCTGCAGGCCGCGCGCGACCAACCGTTTCGTTCAGGGAATTTCGGCAAACTGCCAATTCTCCCCCGGACCTGATCCGGGGGAGAAGTGCTTTACAACCGCGAAGCTGGTCAATCCATACCGTGGACGAGATTCCTCACTGCGTTCGGAATGACAGGTTCAGGGTTGTTGGACGCTCCCTTACAGTCACCCTCCATGCCCGACCCGTCCCTGCGCTACCGCGGCCGCTTCGCCCCCTCGCCCACCGGCCCGCTGCATTTCGGGTCGCTGGTGGCCGCGCTGGGCAGCTGGCTGATGGCGCGCCGGGCGAACGGCGAGTGGCTGCTGCGCGTCGAGGACCTCGATCCGCCGCGCGAGGTTCCAGGCGCGGCGCAGCGGCAGTTGCGCACGCTGGCCGCGTTCGGCCTGCATGGCGACGGCCCCGTGCTCTACCAGGGCGCCCGCGGCGCCCTGTACCAAGCGGCGCTGGACCGCCTGCTGGCCAGCGGCGATGCCTTCGCCTGCCACTGCAGCCGCGCCGTGCTGGCTGAAAGCGGCGGCATCCACCGCCGCTGCCTCCCCGGCGCGCGGCGCGACGATCCCGCCATCCGCCTGCGCGTGCCTGACGGCAGCGTGATCGTGTTCGACGATGCCATCCACGGCCCCATCCGGCAGGACGTGGCCGCCGAGGTCGGCGACTTCGTACTGCGCCGGGCCGACGGCCCCTGGGCCTACCAGCTGGCGGTGGTCGTCGACGATGCCGCGCAGGGCATCACCGACGTGGTCCGCGGCGCCGACCTGCTCGATTCCACGCCGCGGCAGATCCTGCTGCAGCAACGGCTCCACCTGCCGACTCCACGCTACGCCCACCTGCCGCTGGTGCTCGACGGCGAAGGCCACAAGCTGTCCAAGTCCACTGCCGCCCTTCCGGTCGACGACGACGCGCCCCTGCCCGCGCTGCGCCATGCGTGGCAGGTCCTCGGCCAGGCCGGGGGCGCGGTCGCCGCGGCAGCGGACGTGGCCGCCTTCCTGTCGTCGGCCGTCGCCGCCTTCGACCCATCGCGCATCCCGCGCGCGCCGGTGCCGGCCCGCGCCGCGATGCACAACGCATCCGTCGCAAACGGCGACTAGACTGTCCCCGGTGCCGCGGCAGCGGCGAAACGGGATGGACGACATGACGACACGCGTGGCTCTGGTGACCGGCGGCACCGGCGGCATCGGCACGGCGATCTGCAAGAAGCTTGCGGACCAGGGCCACAAGGTGGCGACCAACTACCGCAACGAGGAGAAGGCCAAGGCCTGGCAGGCGCAGATGAAGGCCGACGGCTACGACTTCACCCTGGTCAAGGGCGACGTGACCTCGCCGGACGAGGCCGAAGCGATGGTGCGCGAAGTCGAGAAGACGCTCGGCCCGGTCGACGTCCTGGTCAACAACGCCGGCATCACCCGCGACGGCACCTTCCACAAGATGACCGCCTCGCAGTGGGGCGACGTCATCAATACCAACCTCAACTCGGTGTTCAACGTCACCCGCCCGGTGATCGAGGGCATGCGCGAACGCAAGTGGGGCCGGATCATCCAGATCAGCTCGATCAACGGCCTCAAGGGCCAGTACGGCCAGGCCAACTACGCCGCGGCCAAGGCCGGCATGCACGGCTTCACGATCTCGCTGGCGCGCGAGAACGCCAAGCTCGGCATCACCGTCAACACCGTCTCGCCCGGCTACGTGGCCACCGACATGGTGATGGCGGTGCCCGAGGAGGTCCGCGCCAAGATCGCCGCCGACATCCCCACCGGGCGCCTGGGCAAGCCCGAGGAGATCGCCTACGCCGTGGCCTTCCTGGTCGACGAGCAGGCGGCCTGGATCACGGGGTCCAACCTCGACATCAACGGTGGGCACCACATGGGGTGGTGAGGGATCGGGACTCGGACCAGGGAACAGGGAACAGGGAACAGGGAACAGGGAACAGGGAAAGCGTATCCCCCCTGATCGTCATCCCGGCGAAAGCCGGGATCCATTTTGATCTTGCCGTCCGATGGTCCCGGGAACAGCAAGATGGATCCCGGCTTTCGCCGGGATGACGGCAAGGAGGCTGGAGTTGCACTGCCAAAGGCCGGCACCGCCGGGCTTTTTGCTGCGCACGCAGCGGACCGGACCGAAGCGTATGTTGCGCAGCATTTTCCGGGCCGCCGCCGCGCCCGGCGGCCCGGCCACGAGCCGCCTGAACGCGCCGGCTTGCAAGCCGTGCTGCGCTGCGCCATGCTGCGCGGCACCATCATTCGAGCCTTTGCTCCATGGCCGCGACGCGCATCATCAAGAAGTATCCCAACCGCCGCCTCTACGACACCGAGATCTCGAGCTACATCACGATCGAGGACGTGCGCCAGCTGATCGTCGACGGCGAGGAATTCGAGGTGCGCGACGCCAAGTCCGGCGATGACCTCACCCGCTCGGTCCTGCTGCAGATCATCGCCGAGCACGAATCCGACGGCGAGCCGGTGCTGTCGACCCAGTTGCTCAGCCAGATCATCCGCTTCTACGGCGATTCGCTGCAGGGCTTCATGGGCAACTACCTCGAACACTCGATGCAGTCCTTCCTGGACCAGCAGCAGCAGTTCCGCCAGCAGATGGGCGGCCTGCTGGGGCAGACCCCGTGGGCGATGATGAACCAGCTGACCGAACGCAACATGGAAATGTGGAAGGAATTCCAGAAGAACCTGATCGGCAGCGTCGGCCAGAAGCCGGACCCGGATCGCCGCGGCCGCTGACCGCCTGCGTCCGCCGCCTGCCGCAGGACAGCCGCGGCGGGCCTCCTTTCCCCTTCCACATCCAGCCAACACCATGAGCAAACGCACGGCCGTCGTCACCGGCGGCATCGGCGGACTGGGCACGGCCATCTGCGTCGCGCTCGCGCGCGCCGGGCGCAGCGTCGTCGCCGCCGACCTGGGATCGAACCCGGAACGGGTCGCGCGCTTCGAGCACGAGGTCGACGGCCTCGACATCCGCTTCGCCCCGCTCGACGTGTCCGACTTCGACTCCTGCGGCGGCTTCGTCGGCGAGGTGCAGGCGCGGCACGGTTCGCTCGACATCCTCGTCAACGCCGCCGGCATCACCCGCGACACCACGCTGCGCAAGATGGAGCAGGCGCAGTGGCAGGCGGTGATGAACGTCAACCTCGACAGCGTGTTCAACCTGTGCCGGCATGCGGTCGACGGCATGAGCGAGCGCGGCTTCGGCCGCATCGTCAACATCAGTTCGGTCAACGGCCAGACCGGCCAGTTCGGCCAGACCAACTACTCCGCGGCCAAGGCCGGCATGCACGGCTTCACCATGGCGCTGGCGCGCGAGGTGGCGCGCAAGGGCGTGACCGTCAACTCGGTGTCGCCGGGCTACTGCGAGACCGCGCTGGTCGCGGCGATCCCCGAGGACATCCGCCAGGGCATCGTCGACAAGGTGCCGGTGGGCCGGCTCGGGCAGCCCGAGGAGATCGCGCGCACCGTCGCTTTCCTGAGCGCCGACGACGCCGGTTACATCACCGGCGCCAATATTCCCGTCAACGGCGGGCTGTACATGGGGTTCTGAGCGGGCTGGCGCTGGCGCTTGCCCCCACCCCAGCCCTCCCCCGCAAGCGGGGGAGGGAGTTTTCCTGCAGGAGCGGCTTCAGCCGCGACCGGGTGTACCAGGAAGACGGTCGGGAACGGGGGCGCGCCTGAAGGCGCTCCTACAAAAACACAAACCGCGGGCCGGGCCTATTGCTTGCAGAAGCGCTGGCGATACTCCAGCGCCTTGGGCATCAGCGCCTGCAGGTTGGCGATGCGCGTGCCCGGGTTCGGGTGGGTCGAGGAGAACTCGGGCGGCGCCTGGCCGCCGCTGGCCTCGCTCATGCGCTCCCACAGCGGCACCGACTCGTTCGGGTCGAAGCAGGCCGCGGCGGCGAGCATCAACCCGACCTCGTCGGCCTGGGTCTCGTGCTTGCGCGCGTACGGAAGCAGGTAACCGTAGCCCATCGCGGCCATGATCATCTGCTGCTGCTGCGGATCCATGCCGCTCATGGCGCCGGCCATCTGCCCCACCTGGCTCAGCTTCTGCTGCGCCATGCGCTGCGCGCCATGGCGCAGCAGGGCGTGCGCGATCTCGTGGCCCATCACCACCGCCATCGCGTTCTCGTTCTGCGCCACCGGCACCAGCCCGGTGTAGACGGCCATCTTGCCGCCGGGCAGGCAGAAGGCGTTGGCCTGTTCGGACTCGATGACGTTGACCTCCCACTCGAAACCGCGGGAGAACGTCGGCGCCGCCTGGTCGTGCTCGGCCGCAAGCGCCGCCTCGACTTCGGGCACCTTCGCGATCAGCCGCTGCGCGATGCTGCGCACCTGCTGCGCGATCTGCGAATTCGGGTCGACCGGCCGCTCCTGCTGCAGGATCTCCTGGTAGGCCTGCAGGCCCAGCGACTTCTCGTCCTCGATCGACAGCGACTTGTCGATCAGCACCGACTCGCCGGTGACCGCGTCGATCGACTGGTTGGAGAAATAGTAGTAGACGCCGTAGCCGGCGAACAGCAGCAGGATGATGAAGCGCGGGTTGATGCCGCGCCGTTGCGCGGACGTCTGCTGTTGCTGGCGTCCGCCGAAAGGATCGCGTCGCATCGTGTCGTCTCCCCAGGCCCTACAAGTCGCGCACCACGCGGAAACCGATCCGCGCATTGGTGGTGTCCACCGACGCCGGGGCCCGCCACGCCGAACGCGTCTGCGCAGGCGAACTCGCCCAGGAGCCGCCGCGGATGACCTGGTCGCGGCAGCCGGGATTGACCCAGGCCGAACCGTCCTTCGGCGCCCGCCGGTAACTATGATGCCAGCAATCGGCCACCCACTCGCTGACGTTGCCATCGAGGTCGTGCAGGCCCCATGAATTCGCCACCATGCTGCCGACTGGGGCCGGTCCCCAGTGACCGTCGCCGTAGTCGGGGAACGCGTTCGCCCAGGTCCGGCCCGCGGGGGAACGGTCGTTCGCGCCGGTGGTGTTCGCCTGCCCCGGCGACGGTGGCCCGTCGCCCCAGGGATAGCGGCCGCTGCCGCCGGCGCGCAGCGCGTATTCGAACTCCGCCTCGCTCGGCAGCCGGTAGCGCCGGCCGGTCTGCTCGGACAGCCATTCCGCGTAGGCCTGGGCGTCGCGGGCGCTGACGTGCAGCACCGGCAGGCCGTCGTCGGCCGGCGCGCCGAGGTAGTCCGAATGCCAGCCGACGCCGCTGCGGCGCACGAAGTTGCCGCTGCGCTCGTCGTAGACCATCGAGAAGCCGCGGCGTTCGGCGCGGGTCCGGTGCCCGGTGGCGACGATGAAGCGGCGGAACTCGCCGACCGTGATCTCGCGGATCGACATGCCGAAGCCGCGCCCGAAGCGGATCGGATGCGCCGGCCGCTCGTGGTCGCTGGCGTCGCGCTCGCCGTCGGCCGCGCCCATGGTGAACGCGCCGTGCGGCACCACCGCCATCTGCGGCCCGCGGCCGCCGGTCTGCAGCGCGTCGGTGAACACCTGACCCGGCGCGTACAGGCCGTAGTGCACCGCCAGGGTGATGCGCTCGCGCAGTTCGGCCGCGGCCGGGTCGCCGGGGCGCGCGATGCGGAGCATCTCAGCGAGGTGGCGGCGCGCGAGATCGACGCCGCCGAACTTCGGCAGCGCCGCGATGCCGAGGTCGCGCAGCCGCGTGATGCGCGTGGCGCGCAGGCGCGCGACGCGGGCCAACGCATCGGCCACGGTCTCCAGGCCCGCATCCGGGCGTACCTCCGCGGCGTGCGCCAGCCAGCGCTGGGCCAGGTCGAAGTCCGCCGCCCGTGCCGCATCCTCGGCACGCCGGATCAGCGCACTCTCGACCGCGGCCATGCCCTGCCGGGCGCGCGGCTGCTCCGGGTGCAGCTCGAGCGCCTCGCGGAACGCGGCCAGCGCGCCGCCGCCGGTTTCGCCGAGCGTGCCGGCGGCAAGCGCCTTCTCGCCGGCCTCGTTGAGCATCCAGACGCGTTCGGCGACATCGAGCCGCTGCAGGAAGTCGACCACCGCCTTGTCCCCGGCATCGACCGTGCGCGCCACCGCCGCCAGCTGCGACGCGCGCCGCAGCGCCTCGATGTCGTCGCCCGCCTCGGCGAGCGCTTCGTCGCCGCGGGCCAGCACGCGCGGCAGCGCGCGCTGCAGGCCGGCTTCCGCGAACCCGGCGTGGTCGGGCAGGGTCGACAGCGCGAGGTAGATCGGAATCGCGGCGTCCGCATCCTCGTGCAGGCGGCCTTCGGACAGCGCGGCCGTCGCGCTGCGCCGCAGCTCCGCCGCGTTCTCCTCCGTGACCTCGACCGCCGGCACCGGCCAGTTCAGGCCCGCCGCGTCGCTGTCGTCGCCGCTGATGGTGACGCTGCCTTCCACGGCGTCCACGGCCGCCGCGTCTTCCTGCGGGCGGGCGCCATTGCCGGCGTCGCGCGTGCATGCCGCGCAGAACGCCGCGCAGAACGCCAACGCGATCCAGATTCCACGCAAGCCAGGCTCCCTCGACGGCATCCGCATCAGATTAAGCCATCGTGCCAAGGCGCGCGAAACCTCGCGAATGCAACGCTTCCGCGTCGCTTCAGGATGGTTCTTCTCCCGGATACGTGGATGGGAGCGCGCTTGCCGAGGGGTGTCGGCGCTTGCTTGACCCCATCCCGTCCCTCCCCCACAAGCGAAGGAGGGACTTAAACGCAGCGGCATCAGGCTCCCTCCCCCGCTCGCGGGGGAGGGCCGGGGTGGGGGCAAACCGGCAGCAAGGCAGCCGTCTCGCGCCGCCGATCCGGTCGATGCGCGAAGTGATCGTTCATCTGGACGAAGGACCTTCAGGATTGCCACGACGACCCGTGCGCCGTTAGGCTGCGGCCCCATGTCGTCATCGTCAGTCCTCTGGGTCGCGGACCCTGCCCTCCTCCATATCCACCTCGCAAACGCCGGCAGGCGCGTCGCGGTCGATACCGAATTCATCCGCGAGCGGACCTACTGGCCGCAGCTGTCGCTGGTGCAGGTCGCGATCGAGACCCCCTCGGCCGATGCACCGACCATCCTGCTGCTGGACATGCTCGCGCCGGGCATGACCGACGCGCTCGGGCCGATGCTGGCGGACGCTTCGATCCTCAAGATCATGCACAGCGCGAGCGAGGATCTGGTCGCGTTCCAGCACGCCTGCGGCGTGCTGCCCGACCCGCTGTTCGACACCCAGATCGCCGCCGCGCTGGGCGGCGTGGGCGCGGGCCTGGGCTACCAGCGCCTGGTGCAGGACCTGCTCGGCATCGCGGTCGACAAGGGCGAGACGCGCTCGGACTGGATGAAGCGCCCGCTGTCGCCGGCGCAGCTCGCCTACGCCGCGGACGACGTGCGCCACCTGTTCGCCGTGCACGACGCGCTGGACGCGAAACTGCGCGCGCTCGGCCGCGACGGCTGGTTCGCCGAGGACTGCGCGCGGATGGTGGAGAACGCCCGCAGCGACGACGGCGAGCGCTGGCCGCACCTGTCGCTGCGCAGCGCGCAGTTCCTCGACGACGACGGCCGCCGCCGCCTGCTGCGCCTGCTGCGCTGGCGCGACGTGCAGGCGCGGCGCAGCGACCGCCCGCGCAACTGGGTGCTGGACAACGAGCTCGCGACCGCGCTCGCGCGCGAAGCGCCGCGCGACCGCAGCGACCTCGAGCGCCTGCTCGACGCGCATCCCAAGTCCCCGCGCAAGCTCTCTGCCGCGATCTGGACCGCACTCGACACGCCACTGCCGGACGAGGAGGACGCGCCCGCGCCGCGCACCAGCGAACGCGACCGCAAGGCGCTGCGGCGGCTGCAGGACGCGGTGTCCGCGCGCAGCGTCGAGCTCGGCCTGCCCGACGGCGTGCTGGCCTCGCGCCGCTGGCTGGAGACCCTGCTCGACGGCGAGGACTGGCCGGGCGTGCTCTCGGGCTGGCGCCGCGCCGAACTCGAACCGTCGCTGTCGCCGCTGCTGGAGGTGGCTGGCGAGGCCCCCGCGACATCCGTATAATCGCCGCCTGCCGTGGGGCCATAGCTCAGCTGGGAGAGCGCGTCGTTCGCAATGACGAGGTCGGGAGTTCGATCCTCCCTGGCTCCACCACCATTCCAGAAGCCGCCTTCGGGCGGCTTTTGCTTTCAAGGGCTTAGGGCAGGATTCAGGGCGACGCTGAAACAACCCGGCTTGGCTGAAACAGCTCAGCTTGTCATTCCGAACGCTAGTGAGGAATCTCGGAGAATCAAGCGCCTGGATTGACCGGCTTCGCCGTTGTAAAGCGCCTCTCGCTACGCTCGAAGTAAGTATCCCCCGGCAAAGCCGGGGGCTTTAGCGATCGCTGGCTCCTCAAAGGGGCCTTTCCTCGATCGCAAGAGCAAAAGCCTTCATCCCCGCGAAGCGCTTCACAACAGCCGAAGGCTGGTCAAGCGGAAAGCGCTTTACAACAGCGCAAAGCGCTGGTCATCCAGTGTCTTGGCGTAAAGCCAAATGGATCCCCGCTTTCGCGGGGATGACGAACCAGTGTTGATACGATTGACCCGACAGACTCTTGCTCCCCAACAACCGCGGTAAAGGTCAAACCAGGGTGGGTCCCCCGGCAAAGCCGGGGGTTTCCCCCAAGACCAATGACAGCTTTGAGCGCTGCCCTGGTCGATTCGCCTCCGGACGCGGATCGCCCCTGTCCAGACTCCGCTTCAGCTGGCGACAGGCCGGCGGCGGCTATGCTCCCGACGCTTCCCGCCCGCGACCCGCCATGCGCCTGCCCGCCCGCTACCCCAGCCGTCCGCTCGTCGCAAGTCTCCTGCTCGCCGCCCTCGCCGCCTGCGGTGGCCGTGATGCGGCCCGCATCGATCCGCCTGCCGCACCCGTGGTCGTCGCACCCGCGCCGCAGGCCCCGCCGCTGCGCATCGGCTTCGCGCTCGGCGGCGGCGCGGCCAAGGGCTTCGCGCACATCGGCGCGATCAAGATGCTCGAGGCCAACGGCATCCGTGCCGACGTCGTCGCCGGCACCAGCGCCGGCAGCGTGGTCGGAGCGCTCTACGCCAGCGGCATGGACCCGTTCCGCATGCAGGAACGCGCGATGGCGCTGGACGAATCCGGCCTGCGCGACGTGCGCCTGTTCTCCGGCGGACTGGTGCAGGGCCAGGCGCTGCAGGACTACGTCAACAGCGAAGTGGGCCGGCTGCCGATCGAGCGCCTGCAGAAGCCCTTCGCCGCCGTCGCCACGCGCCTGGACACCGGCGACCGCGTGGTGTTCGTGCGTGGCAACACGGGGCAGGCGGTGCGTGCGTCGAGCAGCGTGCCGGGCGTGTTCGAACCCGTGCGCATCGGCGAGCGCAGCTACGTCGACGGCGGCGTGGTCAGCCCGGTGCCGGTGGACGCCGCGCGCCAGCTGGGCGCCGATCTCGTCATCGCCGTCGACATCTCCAGCAAGGCCGGCGGCCGCACGCCCACCGGCATGGCCGGCATCGTCAACCAGTCGATCACGATCATGGGCCAGACCCTGGGCCGGCAGGAGCTGGCGCGCGCCGACGTGGTGATCCAGCCGCAGGTCAACGAGATCGGCCCGATCAGCTTCGAGCAGCGCAACGCCGCCATCCTCGAAGGCGAACGTGCGGCGCTGGCGGCGCTGCCGAAGATCCGGGAGGCGCTGGCCGCCGCGGAGCGGGCGCGCCACGACCAGGCCGAGCAGCAGGCCGCCGCCCAGGCCGCGGCGCAGGCACCGGTCGACATCGACTGCGGCGATAGCTGGGTGCGCCGCCTCAATCCCTTCGCCAAGGACAAGCCCTGCGGCTGAGCGCGCTTGATCCATGTCAAGCGCGTCGCACTCTCCCGCCCGGAAGGCCGCCTCCGGGCGCCGGGATTGATCTCGATCAATGGTTGCCGCAAGGCCGGGTTCCACGATGGCTCCAGACACCACGGAGCACATCAGGAGCCTCCCATGAAACTGCTGCAGACAAGCGTACTGGCATCGGCCCTCGCGCTCGCGGCCGCCGCAATCGCACCTTCGCCCGCGCACGCCGTCGACGCGCTCGAACTCGTCAACAAGACCCTCAACCAGGCCTCCGGCCTGGCCGCCCTGCCCCGCCAGCAGGTCCAGCTCAAACGGCCCCCGTTCGTCCACGACCACGACCAGGTCGCCAAAGGCGGACCGAAGGTCGTGCAGTTCACCCTGCCGATCGTCGAGAAGGAAATCGTCATCGACGGCGAAGGCACGAAGATGCACGCGATGACCTTCGGCGGCTCGATCCCCGGCCCGCTGATGGTGGTGCACGAGGGCGACTACGTCGAAGTGACCCTGGTCAACCTCGCCAGCAACGCGATGCCGCACAACATCGACTTCCACGCCGCGACCGGTGCGCTCGGCGGCGGCGACCTCACCGTCATCCAGCCCGGCGAGGAAGTCACCCTGCGCTGGAAGGCCACGCGCCCCGGCACCTTCGTCTACCACTGCGCCCCGGGCGGCCCGATGACGCCGTGGCACGTGGTGGCCGGCATGCACGGCACGATCATGGTGCTGCCGCGCGAGGGCCTGAAGGACGGCAACGGCAAGCCGCTGCGCTACGACCGCGCCTACTACGTCGGCGAGACCGAGTTCTATGTCCCGCGCGATGCGGACGGCAACTTCAAGTCCTACGGCTCGCACGCCGAATCGCTGCCCGACACGCTCGCCGCGATGAAGGGGCTGGTGCCCTCGCACGTCGTCTTCAACGGCGCCGTCGGCGCGCTCGCCGGCGACAACGCGATGACCAGCAAGGTCGGCGAAACCGTGCTGCTGGTGCACTCGCAGGCCAACCGCGACACCCGCCCGCACCTGATCGGCGGCCACGGCGACTACGTCTGGGAGGAAGGCAAGTTCAACAACGCCCCGATGAAGGACCTGGAGACCTGGTTCATCCGCGGCGGCTCCGCGGGCGCGGCGCTGTACACCTTCCACCAGCCCGGCCTGCACGTGTACCTCAACCACAACCTGATCGAAGCGGTACTGCTCGGCGCGGCCGCGCACATCCGGGTCGACGGCGACAAGTGGAACCACGACCTGATGACCACGCCGTCGCCGGTCGGGGCGATCAAGCCGGACACCGACCTGTCGCTGCCGACCGCCAGGTAATTCCGGCGCATTTGCGTCGCGGGAAGCCACCTCCATGGAATGCGGGGGTGGCTTTCATTGCGCTTGGTCGCGGGTGCGAGTGATGCCCTTGCGGGGCAAGAAGTCCGCTTTCGGCCGAGGCTGTGTGAAAACCCTCCTGCAGCTGGCAAGATCTCAGCACCAGTCGATTGGTGCTCAGCATGAAGCGATTCGTAGATGGAGTCGATCGTTCCCAAGGGCTTCTGCTTCC